>CAEZWO010000022.1_pt1 | contig 12772 bp, 10 predicted proteins | sample 7265011 | NCBI WGS metagenome assembly CAEZWO01 (sample SAMEA6813884, study PRJEB35770) | uncultured Actinomycetes bacterium | biome: Freshwater; feature: Freshwater reservoir; material: water | place: Czech Republic | collected 2015-11-04 | depth 0.5m m | reverse complement strand
GATTCCCATGGCGCAACCAACAATAAATAGCAAAGCAGTGAACTGGCCGACCCCTAAGGAGTAAGGCAAGACATTCTTTGGGCCATCTGGAGTTTGAAGAACAATGTAACCAAATGGTGCAGCCAGTAGAAGCAATGCGAGCAGCATTGTTGTAAAAGTTCCGTACATTAATTTACGTGCTCCGATTTTGTCAGAGATGTATCCACCTAGAGGGCGTAGCAAGGATGCTGGGAAGATGAATAGAGCTGTGAGTAATGCGGCGTCATGAAGATTGAGCCCGTACACCGAAACGTAATATTTTGGCATCCACGAGGCAAGAGCAACATAGGCTCCGAAAACGACTACATAGTACAAACTAAATCGCCACACTTGAATGTGCTTTAACGGCAAGAACATTTCCTTGAGGGGCCGTGACGCTTGAATATTCTTATTGTCCGCTGGAGTGAAAAGGAAGATCGCAATTGCAGTGAGAACTAAGAGCACCGAATACAGAGCCGGGACGAAGCGCCATCCACCAGGAATGATGCCACCTGCATATGAACCACCGATTGTGCTTGCGATGACGGCAGGTCCTATAAATTTTGTAGCAGATGCTCCAACATTTCCAGCACCAAATACTCCTAATGCAAATCCTTGCCGCTCACGTGGAAACCAATGAGAGTTCCATGCGATGCCGACGCTAAATAAGTTTCCAGCGAATCCAACGAGAAAAGCAAGTATGAGCAACCAATGATAATTGAGAGTCATGTGTGCTAATAAATATGCGGGCACTGAAGTCATTAACAACATGACTATGGTCACGCGCTTTCCACCGATGCGATCAGTGAGAACTCCAAGAAAAAGTCTCCAAATGGAACCGTTAAGAATGGCTACTGAGGAGAGCCAGGCCAACTGTGAATCTGAGATCCCAAATTCCTTTTGAATAGGTATTCCAAGGACTCCGAACATCAACCACACGGCAAACATGAGGGTGAAGGCAAAAGTGGATAGAGATAGGACTCGAGTGGATCCGGTCCGCACTGGCATGGTGTCTCCTCATCAACAAGGTTCGTTAGTGAATACAGTTCGTTATCGGAAACCTCTCATGCTCAATCGCCCTGAAAATAGGGTCTTTAGACCTATATTGCCTAGGGCATCCCTGATACACACTGCAACCATGGGAAGAGCTGATGACGTACTCAATGACACCGAAGAAGCACTTATAAAATTTGGACGCTTCTTTGCAGGTGGAGAAGTTTCGAAAGATTTGTTATCGGTGACTAAAGCTGGTGGTCGCGAAGGCGATGTTTTCTACCGAGACCGTTGGAGTCACGACAAAGTAGTTCGTTCAACACATGGTGTGAACTGCACGGGATCATGTTCTTGGAAAGTGTATGTAAAAGACGGAATCATCACCTGGGAAACACAACAAACGGATTACCCATCAGTTGGTCCAGATTCTCCAGAGTACGAACCTCGCGGATGCCCACGAGGCGCTGCATTTTCTTGGTACACCTATTCACCAACTCGTATTCGCTTTCCGTATATACGCGGAGTTCTATTGGAAATGTTCCGTGAAGCTAAAGCTCGCTTAGGCGATTCTGTACTGGCATGGGCTGATGTTGTAGATAATTCGGAAAACCGCCAGCGTTATCACCGCGCTCGAGGCAAAGGTGGATTAGTCCGCGTGAGCTGGAGTGAAGTTTCTGAAATTATTGCAGCGGCGCATGTTCATACGATTAAGAAGTATGGACCAGATCGTGTCTTTGGTTTCTCGCCAATTCCTGCAATGTCTATGGCTTCACATGCAGCTGGTGCTCGTTTCATTTCCTTAATGGGTGGATCGATGCTTTCTTTTTACGATTGGTATGCAGATCTTCCTGTTGCCTCGCCTCAGGTTTTTGGTGACCAAACAGATGTACCAGAATCAGCAGATTGGTTTAACGCCTCCTACTTAATTATGTGGGGATCGAATGTTCCAGTAACTCGGACACCTGATGCACACTTCATGACCGAGGCGCGATACAGAGGTCAAAAAGTTATTGCGATTAGTCCTGACTATGCAGACAACACCAAATTTGCAGATGAATGGGTTGCTCCACATCCAGGTACAGATGGCGCTCTAGGAATGGCAATGGGCCACGTAATTCTGAAAGAATTCTTTGTTGATAAGCAGGTTCCGCGTTTCCAAGATTATGTAAAGAAATTTACAGATTTGCCGTACTTAGTTTCTTTGCGAAAGAAAGATGCGTCCTGGGTTCCAGATAAATTCCTCGTTGCATCAGATTTAGGGGATGTTTCGGAAGGCTCACGATTTAAGACTGTGGTTTTGGATTCCAGTACCGGCAAGACTTTCGTCCCTAACGGATCATTGGGACATAGATATAACGACTCCTCAATGGGTAAATGGAACCTTGACCTTGAGGGAGTAGATCCTCTTCTGAGTGTTTACGGCAAGAAGGGAGCGGTTTCAGCTCCAGTTCTCATGCCTCGCTTCGATCAAGGACAGGAAGTTTCAGAAAGCGGCGGCGTTCTGGCTCGCGGAGTGCCGGTCATCGAAATTGCAGGAAAGACTGTCACAACTGTCTATGACTTGATGTTGGCTCAATACGGCGTCGCACGTGATGGCCTAGATGGTGAATGGCCAGAAGGTTATGACGATCGCTCTCCTTACACGCCATCATGGCAGGAAGAAATTACGAGTGTTCCCGCTGTTCAAGCAATTCGCATTGCTCGTGAGTTTGCGCAGAACGCAATCGACTCCGAAGGTCGTTCGATGATTTTGTTGGGAGCCGGAACAAATCATTGGTTCCACTCCGACACCATGTATCGCACCTTCCTCGCACTTGTAACTCTGACAGGTTGCCAAGGAGTTAACGGCGGAGGATGGGCACACTATGTTGGACAAGAAAAATGTCGCCCAGTTACCGGATGGGCGCAACTGGCCTTTGGCGCAGATTGGTCTCGTCCTGCACGTCAGATGATTGGTACTGCGTTCTGGTATGTATCAACGGATCAATGGCGCTATGACGCGCTAGGTTCGGAATTATTAGCCACTCCTTTAGGAGAGGGGCGATTCAAAGATATGAGTGCGATTGACGTTATTGCTCAATCTGCACGTATGGGTTGGATGCCTTCATACCCTTCGCTCAATCGCAACTCATTAGACCTTGTCGATGAAGCGCGCGAAAAAGGCGTCGACCCTGCTCAACACGTTGTTAATGAACTTAAAAGTGGAGATCTCCAATTTGCGATTGAGGATCCCGATGCTCCAGAGAACTGGCCACGTGTACTAACCGTTTGGCGTGCAAATATTTTGGGTTCATCAAGTAAGGGAAACGAGTATTTCCTCAAGCACCTTTTAGGTACGGATAACTCAGTAAGAGCAAATGAGAATGAGCCAGATGCAAGGCCCAAGGATGTAACGTGGCGCGAAGAGGCGCCAGAAGGAAAGCTAGATCTTCTCGTATCTGTTGACTTTCGAATGACAAGTACGGGGCTCTTCGGAGATATCTTGTTGCCTGCTGCTACGTGGTATGAGAAACATGATCTTTCGAGTACCGATATGCATCCGTTTATTCATGCTTTCACTCCTGCAATCAATCCGCCGTGGGAAACCAAAACTGATTACGAGATTTTCCAGATGCTCGGTCGCCAAGTCTCCGAACAAGCTAAGGGACATTTAGGGGAACGAGAGGATCTAGTTGTTGTTCCTCTTTTACATGACACACCGGATGCGATGGCAACTCCAGGTGGCGTAGTGCTTGATTGGAAGAAAGGTGAAGTCGAGCCAATTCCAGGAGTAACGATGCCTAAACTCGTCGTTGTTAAACGCGATTACACGCAAATTGGCGAAAAGATGGCCGCACTTGGACCACTAATCGACACGCTCGGGACAAACACAAAGGGCGTTCCGGTCAGCGTTCTTCCTGAGATTGAATTATTACGACATAGCAACGGTGTCGCATCAACGGGAGTGGGGGCAGGCAGGCCATCACTTGCACGAGATGTCGATGCTTGCGAAACAATTCTTGCTCTTTCTGGCACCACAAATGGCCGAGTTGCCGTTGCGGGATTCAGAGCGCTGGAAAAGAGAACAGGCCAGAAACTTACCGACCTTGCATTAGATAATGAAGGGAAACGAATTACCTTCGCTGATACGCAAGCTAGGCCAGTTCCTGTTATCACAAGCCCCGAATGGTCTGGATCCGAACATGGCGGTCGTCGATATACGGCATTTGCAATCAACATCGAAAGATTAAAACCGTGGCACACACTTACCGGACGTCAACATTTCTTTATTGATCACGACTGGATGACCGAACTCGGCGAGCAGTTACCTGTCTTTAGACCGCCGTTGAATATGCATCGAATATTCGGAAGTCAAGGAGATGGCGTTGCGAAAGAGGTAACGGTTAGATACCTCACGCCTCACTCAAAGTGGTCTATTCACTCTGAGTACCAGGACAACCTCTTCATGCTCTCTCTTTCTCGTGGAGGACAAGAGATTTGGATGAGTGTTGAGGATGCAGAGATTATCGGTGTGAAAGATAACGAGTGGATTGAGGCTTACAACCGCAACGGTGTAGTCGTGGCTCGTGCATGTATTTCACACCGTATGCCATCTGGCACAGTCTTTATGTATCACGCAAAAGATCGCGTCGTTGATGTTCCTCTGGCGGAAACGTCAGGCAAGCGAGGCGGAATTCATAACTCGCTTACGCGCCTCATGATTAAACCAACACACTTAATCGGCGGGTATGCGCAACTCACATTCGCTTTCAACTATCTCGGACCAACCGGCAATCAACGTGATGAAGTAACGGTTATTCGCCGTCGATCACAAGATGTGGAGTACTAATGAAGGTCATGGCCCAAATGGGCATGGTGATGAATCTCGATAAATGCATCGGGTGTCACACATGTTCTGTAACGTGTAAGCAAGCGTGGACGAATCGCTCTGGATTGGAATACGCCTGGTTTAATAACGTTGAGACTCGTCCGGGACAGGGCTATCCACGCAGGTATGAAGATCAGGAAAAAGCCAAAGGTGGTTGGGTTCGCACTCGCAGCGGACGGATTCGTCTCAAGGGCGGAAGCAAGGCACGACGTTTGCTCTCCATCTTCTCTAACCCTCGCATGCTCAATATCAAGGATTACTACGAACCTTGGACATATGAGTATGACAATCTGATTTCTGCACCTCTAGGTCAGCAAACTCCCGTTGCTCGCCCTAAATCTCTCTTAACTGGTAAACCAATGAAGATTGAATGGTCTGCCAACTGGGATGATGATTTAGGCGGGGGACCAGAAAATATTGAAAAAGACCCGATTCTTCAAAAGTTGTCAGAAGATGTCACAACGAAGGTGAAATTGGCTTTCGAGGAAACTTTTATGTTTTATCTGCCTCGCATTTGCGAACACTGCTTGAACCCAGCGTGCGTTGCCGCATGTCCATCAGGTGCGATGTACAAGCGCGCCGAAGATGGCATCGTGCTTGTCGACCAACAACAATGCCGAGGCTGGCGCATGTGCGTTTCTGCGTGTCCATATAAGAAGGTCTATTTCAATCACAAAACGGGTAAAGCTGAAAAATGCACAATGTGTTACCCACGTTTAGAGATTGGAATGCCAACAGTGTGTTCCGAAACCTGCGTTGGTCGCTTGCGCTACTTGGGCCTATTCCTTTACGACGCAGATAAAGTTCTTGCGGCAGCCTCTATTGAAGATGAGAAAGCTTTGTATGAAGCCCAACTAGATTTACTCCTAGATCCCAATGATCCAGAAGTTTTGGCTGCTGCCCGAGCTGAAGGAATTCCAGAGGATTGGCTACTCGCGGCTCAGAATTCGCCTGTATATAAATTAGCGAAGGTATACAAGATTGCTCTTCCGCTTCATCCTGAATATCGCACAATGCCTATGGTTTGGTATGTACCACCACTTTCACCCATTGTGGATGTCTTAACAGAGACCGGTCATGATGGTGAAGAAGCGGGCAATCTCTTTGGTGCGATCAATGCGCTGCGCGTTCCGCTTGCATATTTAGCCGAGCTATTCTCTGCTGGCGATATTGAAGTAGTCGAAGGCACGTTACGGAAACTTTCGGCCATGCGCTCCTATATGCGCGATATAAACCTTGGTCGCGAACCTCGGCCAGAAATTCCAGAAGCAGTTGGCATGACTCAGGAATCCATTTATGAGATGTACAGGCTTCTGGCAATTGCCAAGTATGAAGATAGATATGTCATTCCCGCCGCTCACTCAGAGCAAGCCAGAGAACTTGAAAATATGGGTTGCTCATTAGATGGAGTTGATACGGGAGAGAAATTCGGGGGACCTTTTGGACAGGCCTCTGGTAATCCGGTTCCAGTCACCATTGAAAACTTCCACATCATGAGAGATAGGCAGACCAAATGAGTATCGCTGTCGCGCGAATTATTGCTTCATCGCTGCTGGTCTATCCCGATCAAAAGTATGTCCAGGCACGCGAGGAGATGATGGTTTTAGCTAATCACATCGAGCCAGCATTTGCAGAACCATTGCTCGCTTTCTTCAACGCTACCGCGGACTTAACGTTGGAAGATATCCAGAAGCATTATGTGGAGATCTTCGATATGCGTCGTAAATGTTCCCTGTTCCTCACTTCGTGGACTCACGGAGACACCCGTAATCGCGGAATGGCACTCGTATATTTCAAGGAGATTTATAAACGCTGCGGTGTAACTATTACCGATGAAGAACTTCCTGATCACTTAGCAGTAGTCCTTGAATTCGCCGCCTTAAAGAATCCGGGCGAAGGAAGGCTTCTTCTAGGAGAACACCGTGCTCCGATAGAACTTCTTAAAGATGCGCTGCACAGTGCAAATTCATATTATGCATTCGTCTTGGACGCAGTAGTTGCAACTTTGCCAAAGATGACTCCAGAGATTGAAAAGCGCGCACGTGATTTAGCAATCACCGGACCGCCTCAAGAGTTTGTCGGATTAAGTGGCGCAGTAACAATCGCTCTAGAACCTTTCTCGTCCCGTGGCTCTGATGTTTTACAGGGAGCGCGTTCATGACCTCATCTAGTATTTTGTTGTGGTCGGTTCTGCCATACCTAGCAATAGGTTCGTTCATAATCGGCTTAGTGTGGAGATACCGGTTCGACAAATTCAGTTGGACTACACGCTCCTCACAAATTTACGAAGGCAGACTCTTAAGTTTTGCTGGACCAATGTTCCACCTTGGTCTTTTCGCAGTAATTGGTGGGCACATAGTTGGATTGTTAGTTCCACAATCTTTTACAGAATATATTGGACTCAGCCAAGAGGCTTACCATTTAGGCGCCATCTCAATGGGGGGACTTGCAGGTCTTTCAACAGTGGTTGGCATTTTTCTTCTTATCTATCGTCGACGTACAACTGCTACAGTTTTTGCGGCAACTACAAAAAATGATAAGACCATGTACATTTTCTTGGTAGCCACGCTTTTGGCTGGATGCAGTGCAACACTTTCAAGTGCGGGCGTAATTGGCCAAGAACATAATTACAGGCAAACGGTGGCTCCTTGGGTGCGTTCAATTTTATTCTTACATCCCGATGGAACTCTCATGCAAGGCACCCCACTTGCATTTAGAATCCATGCCGCTATAGCCATGTCTCTATTCATTATTTGGCCCTTCACGCGTCTGGTGCATGCCCTAAGTGCGCCAGTTGGATATATTTTCCGCCCTTCATTGATCTATCGCACACGCGATAACGAGAGTACAAGCGGGAATCGCAAAGCTCGGCCAGGGTGGGAACGTATTAAGTATTGATAGTGTTCCGATAGTCGATTACGCCCGAAGGAGTACCACGATTTCTATCCCTCCAGTTGTCCAGGCTGGGCCGGAACTCACAGCGGCCCAATTGCGACGTTATGCACGCCATCTTGTGATTCCCGAAGTGGGCACTCTTGGTCAGCGTCGAATCACTAACGCCCGCGTTTTGTGCGTTGGCGCTGGAGGCTTAGGTTCTCCAGTCTTGATGTATTTGGCGGCAGCAGGAGTTGGAACGCTTGGCATAATTGATTGTGATGTCGTCGATGAATCTAATTTGCAGAGACAAATTATTCACGGGCATTCAGATATTGGTCGTAAGAAGATTGAAAGTGCTAGAGCGAAGATCCAAGAGATTAATCCTGATGTGAGCGTTGAGATTCACGATATGCGCTTGGACCGTGAGAATGTATTAGAACTTTTCTCTCGATATGACATCATCGTGGACGGTACTGATAATTTTGCAACTCGATACTTGATTAATGATGCATGCGTAATACTCAATAAACCCTGCGTTTGGGGTTCTATTTATCGATTCGATGGCCAGGCAAGTGTTTTTTGGTCCGAGCATGGTCCGTGCTATCGATGTCTACATCCGACACCTCCACCCAAGGGCATGGTTCCTAATTGTGCTGAAGGCGGAGTTTTAGGATCTTTATGCGCAACCATTGGTTCGATTCAAGCAACTGAAACAATCAAACTCATTACCGGTGTCGGCAACGTCTTGGTCGGTTCTGTAATTATTTATGACGGCTTGGAAATGGATATGAAGAAGATTTCGGTCGAGCGTGATCCTAAGTGTGTCGTGTGCGCAAATGCGTCAGCGGCGCAATTGATGGATGATTATGAAGAATTTTGTGGTGTGAGCAGTTTTGCCTCTGAAATTACTGCGCAGGAGTTAGCCCAAAGGATTAGTAGTGGTGAAGATTTTCAGCTCATTGATGTGCGCGAACCCTATGAATGGGATGAATCGCGAATTGAGGGAGCAATCTTGATTCCTCAAGCTGAATTTTATGATGGTCGCGCACAGTTAAAGATTTCATTAGATCGTCCTGTTGTTCTCTATTGCCATTTGGGAGTTCGCTCCGCACACGCCCTTGATGCCCTTAAGCAATCAGGCTTTTCGCAAGTTTCGCATCTGCACGGTGGAATCGTTTCTTGGGATGACTATGTGCGCAACGGATAACCATGGATAGACGGTGGAGCGCGCTCATACTCACAGGCGGTACGAGTAATAGATTTGGTTCAGATAAGTCAGAGGCGATTTTGCAAGGAAAGACACTCATTGACTATCTGATTTCATCTATCCCTGCTGGCGTGCCTGTTGTGATTGTTGGACCAGCCCGCGATGAATTCGCCACCACGATTCGGGTGGTTCAAGAAGATTCACCCGGCGGGGGTCCTGTTGCGGGTATCGCAGCTGGATTGCCATTGATTGAGACCGAATATGTATCAGTTTTGGCAACCGATATGCCTTACTCGGCAGCGCTAGTTCCACTGCTTACGCTCGATTTATCTGATGAAGTCGATGGCGCCATAGTTGTTGATGAAGAAGGTTTTCAACAACCGTTCTCAGGTATTTATCGGACATTAGTACTGAAGAGAGCTTTAGAGGAGATAGCGCCAGTGAGTGGTCAATCGATGCGAAAACTTTTGAACCAATTGCATGTGACGCACGTAAAGCTCAGTGCCGATGAGACACATTTACTCGTAGACATTGACACACCCGAAGATTTGATAAAAGCCTCAGTAGATTCTCTCGCCCGCATACCAACGCGCAATGAAATTGGGAATCGATGAGTACTTTACGTGAGGCGCAGTGGGATCTTGCTCGCATTGCGGCCAGAAAGAGCGTTACTAGATTGCCTTCAGAGCTAGTCAATATTTTTGATTGCGTTGATCGCACGATTTCTACGGATGTTTTGGCACTTGTTGATTTGCCCACCTATGAAACATCGGCAATGGATGGATATGCCGTCTCAGGAGTTGGGCCGTGGAAAATTGTGGGCGATGTAAAAGCAGGCGCACCGATGAGCCAGGTTTTGGAAAGTGGTACCGCTGTTCGTATTGCTACTGGCGCGGTAATTCCTGCTGGGACATTTGGTGTGGTGCGTTGGGAGTTAGCAGATGTTGTTGACGCAACACTTAATGCGCAAGTTAATGAGGGTGGAGAAATTAGGCCAGCCGGTTTGGAGTGCCGTAAAGGTCAAGTCATTGCTCAAGCCGGAACAGTTCTTGCCCCAGCATGGATTGGATTGCTTGCATCGGCTGGGTGGGATCAATTAGAGGTCACTCGTAAACCTAGAGTTGAAATTATTCTCCTCGGTGATGAAATTCAATTGGATGGAATTCCCTCCGATGGTTTAGTGCGCGATGCCCTTGGCCCACAATTGCCTGGCTGGCTTGTACGAATGGGCGCAGAAGTTATAGCAATGAATTATGTTCCAGATGAACTCTCATTAGTGGTTGATGCAATCGCACTCGCTCGAACTCGTGCTGATGTGATTGTCACAACGGGCGGCACAGCAGATGGCCCACGCGATCATTTGCATGCTGCGCTAGAACAACTTGGCGGTGAACTTATTGTTGATCGAGTTAAAGTGCGGCCGGGTCACCCGATGTTATTGGCCAATCTTGATGGTGTTGCACTTCTTGGACTTCCTGGAAATCCGCAGTCCGCAATCGTCGGCCTCATGAGCCTTGGGCAACCAGTGATTGATGCTCTCTTGGGTCGAGGATTGCGTGAGTTGGAGAATGTAATCACCATCAAGGAGATTAAGGCGCGAGAGGATTTCACACGATTGGTCCTAGGGACTATTAGTGAAGGGCGTTTCAACGAGGGAGAACATCTGGGTTCTGCCATGTTGCGCGGACTAGCGCACGCAACAGGATTTGCAGTTGCGCCTAGCGGGGTCAGTGCCGCTGGATCACGCGTGCAATGGCTCCCACTTGCCTGACATAGAATTGCAATTATGACTACGGAGAACTCTTTCACTCATTTGGACGATAAAGGTCAAGCCCACATGGTGGATGTAACCGATCGCGATGTCAGTATTCGAACTGCTACAGCATCAGGCTGGGTGAAACTCTCCAGCACTGTCGTAGAGCTACTGCGCGAAGGTGGAGTACCTAAAGGCGACGTCTTAGCAACTGCACGTGTTGCAGCTATTTTGGGGGCGAAGCGCACGCCCGATCTCATCCCACTCTGCCATCCGATTGCATTGCACGGCGTAGATGTTGAATTAGAAATTATCGATCAAGGCGTATCGATCCGTGTTTCAGTAAAAACAGCTGATCGCACGGGAGTTGAAATGGAAGCGCTCACTGCGGTTTCTGTTGCTGGACTCACTGTTATTGACATGGTTAAGGCGTTAGATCCTTCTGCATCAATATGCGATGTTCGCGTGGAAAATAAATCAGGCGGACGCAATGGCGATTGGGTGCGAGATTGACCAGCTATAGCGCAAAGGTTATTACCGCAAGCAATCGTGCATCAGCTGGCATCTATGAAGATTTGAGCGGAACAATCCTGGCTGATGGTTTAACTGCTCTGGGTTACTCCGTAGGTGATGTAACGATCGTTGCCGATGATGCTGCACTCATAGCGCTTGAAATTTCGCGCGCATTGGAAACTCATATCGATTTAATCGTCACAACGGGCGGCACGGGTGTTTCACCAACTGACGTCACGCCTGAGGCAACCGCTCCATTCATTGAAAAACTTATTCCAGGCTTTAGTGAAGCCATACGCGCGCATTCGCGAGAGAAAGTCCCCACCGCAGATCTCACGCGAGGGTTAGCTGGTACTCACGGAACTTCTTTTATTGTTAATTTGCCGGGCTCTCCAGGAGGAGTTCGAGATGGTTTAGCAATCATCGAACGTCTTGCTGGTCATATCCTTGATCAAACACACGGTATTGATCACTCACGCTAATGATTACAACACTCGTTACCGCTGATCCCATCAGTGCAGCTGCATATGGGGCACTTGTTGCCTCTGATCTCTTTGGCGCTGTTGTCACCTTTTCCGGAGATGTTCGCGATAACGACCAGGGCAAGAGAGTTACTTCCTTGACGTATGAAATTCACCCATCAGCGCAAGAGGTTTTATTAGAAATCGTCACCGAGGTTGCAGCTAAACATGAAGTAGGAAATGTTGCCGTCGCTCACCGATATGGCGCCATTGCAATAGGGGAGAGCGCATTTGTAGTTGCTGTTTCCTCGGTTCATCGAGGACCAGCATTTGCCGCATGCTCTGAGCTTGTTGATGAGGTCAAAGCGCGATTGCCTATTTGGAAGTATCAAGTCTTTGCCGATGGCACCGACCAATGGGTCAATTGCGCATGAGCACTCTTACCGATTCCTATGGGCGCAGACACAAAGACCTACGTGTTTCGCTGACCGATAGATGTTCTCTTCGCTGCACCTACTGCATGCCACATGATTTTTCTGATTGGCTCAAATCCGATCACCTTCTCGATACCAACGAACTGATGAGCGTTATTAGCTCGGCAGTATCAGTTGGTATTGAAGAGATCCGCCTAACAGGTGGAGAACCACTTTTGCGTGCCGACATCGTAGATATTGTTTCGCGAATATCTGCACTGCCAAATGCGCCGAAGCTTTCACTGACTACTAATGGGTTGCGTCTTGTAGAACTTGCCAAGCCACTCAAAGATGCTGGGTTAGAACGTATCAATGTCAGCCTGGATACCTTGGATCGGGAGCGCTTCAAGAAACTTACTCACAGGGACCGCATCGATGATGTTTTTTCCGGACTTATATCGGCACGTGATGCTGGACTAGCGCCAATTAAAATCAACTCGGTTCTGCTTCGCGACATCAATGATGACGAGGCGCCTGCTCTGTTGAAGTGGGCGATGAGCGAAGGATTTTCTCTGCGTTTCATTGAACAAATGCCATTGGATGCAGGTGGAATTTGGGATCGCACCACGATGGTTACCGCGCAGGAGATGCTTGCATCACTGTCAGATC
>CAEZWO010000021.1_pt1 | contig 13058 bp, 17 predicted proteins | sample 7265011 | NCBI WGS metagenome assembly CAEZWO01 (sample SAMEA6813884, study PRJEB35770) | uncultured Actinomycetes bacterium | biome: Freshwater; feature: Freshwater reservoir; material: water | place: Czech Republic | collected 2015-11-04 | depth 0.5m m | reverse complement strand
CTGAATTATCCGAATATTCAGTCTGGGTAATTGACCGCTACGGCGATGTGGCTTGGAGTCTTGGCCCACTTTCTTAGGGCAAGATTGCACCATGACCGAAACAACAGGTGGCTTCACATCTGCAGGCTTAGAGCTTGAAGCTCAGACGTTAACTCTCCCCTCTCTTTCTATATCTGAAGCTGTCGAACTCGGCGAGATTGCTGCCCAGTTAGGTCGCGACCGCGCACTTCCAATTGCTATAGAAGTGCGTTTGCATGATTGGACAGTTTTTCATCTCTCGCTACCTGGGTCATCTCCGGATAATGATGCGTGGATGAATCGCAAGGCGCGTGTTGTCTTGGCGACAGGTCACTCCACTATGTACGAACGAGTATTAGCTGAAGAACAAGGGATTAATTGGTATGAAGTAAAAGGCTTGCCCGAGGAGACACATGCAATCCACGGTGGCGGGTTGGCGCTAAATGTTAAGGGTCTTGGATTTGCTGCGATTTTGTTAGTGAGCGGCTTGCCTCAAGTCCAAGATCATCTTTTAGGCGTAGAAGCCATTGCCGAATTCTTGGCGCGTAAAGGCGAACTAGCGTGAGCATTTGGGTAGCTGGTGAAGTTCTCATTGATGTATTGCCAACAGGCCCAGTTGTTGGCGGAGGCCCAGCCAACACCGCAAAGGCGTTGGCTCGTTTGGGATATGACGTTGAATTTATCGACGGCATTTCTACGGATGCATATGGCGTGAGTGCGCGATCGGAATTAAGTCGCGACGGCGTCAAACTCACGCATGCTCATTCCAGTGATAAACCCACTTGCACTGCAGAAGTCACCCTTGATGACAAAGGTGCTGCTTCATATATTTTCACCATTGATGGCACTGCCACTTTTGATTTTCATGCATCCTGGTTACCAGACCCATCTCGATTAAAGCCGAGTTTGTTGCACATCGGTACATTGGTAACAATCATTGAGCCGGGCTGTCAGGTTTTGCATGAGTGGGCAATGAATACAGCCGAATTTGCTCCAATCGTTTTTGATCCAAACATCCGGTCATCGGTACTTGGCAATCGAGATCTCTACGAAGCAGCGGTAGAGAAATGGGCTGCAATTTCTACCGTGATAAAAGTTAGCGATGATGATTTGGCTTGGCTTTTCCCAAATACCGACCCAGTGACAGTGGCACAGCGTTGGATATCTGATGGCGTCGCGATGGTGGTAATTACGCGTGGCGCAGAGGGATTAACCGCAGTTACAGCTAATGAGATTTGCAACGTACCTGGTGTAAAAGTTGATGTCATCGATACAGTAGGTGCAGGAGACACAGTCGGAGCTATCATTGTTGAAGCAGTGATTGAGCATGGAGTTCTAAATCTCCACGGAAAACTCTTGCGTGATGTACTTGTTCGAGCAAGTGTTGCGGCTTCTATTACATGTAGTCGAAAGGGCGCGCAACCGCCAACAAAAAATGAACTCAGTGATGCAGTTGAAAAATTAGAGAATCGGGCATAGATATGCAATTCATCGATGATGCAGAATTTCAAATTGCTATTGACCTAGATCAAGGTGGGCGCATTGCCTCGCTTAAATGGTGTGACATGGAATTTGCACTCGCATTCCGCGGCGATGTACCGACGTGGGGCTGGTATCCAATGGCTCCCTGGGCTGGGCGAATTAAAGATGGCATCATCAGAAATCCCGCAGGCAAAGAATTTCAACTTCCGGTTACTTTTGACCCACCTCACGCGTTGCATGGTTTTGGCTTCTCGTCTTCATGGCGCGAAATAGGCCCAGGGCGCTCACTATTGGACCTTCCTGCCCCTTATGGCGGCGCAACGGTAGAACAAACTATTGAAGTCCTTGATGATGCTGTGCGCTGGAGCATGGAATACGACCCAGGAAAGTGCGACCTCCCTGCCTGGCTTGGATTTCACCCCTGGTTTCCTCGCGACTTAGGGCACGGCGATAGCGCCGAAGTTGAATTCACTGCAGTCACAATGCTGGAGCGCGATAGTGAAGGAATGCCAACAGGTGCACGAGTAACGCCAACGAAACAACCTTGGGATGATGCCTTTACTGAAATACGTGGAGTGCCTTCTGTTGTGTGGGAAGGCGCCGCTCGAATTGATATCGAATCCGATGCAGCCTGGTGGGTTGTCTACACCGAAGATCATGAAGGGGTTTGTATAGAACCTCAAACTGCGCCACCTGACGCAGCCAACTTAGGAATTTCCGGTGAGCACTACATCGAAGCCCTATTCGTTTTCTCTAAGGAGTAGTAATGATTAATCGTGAACACTTGGCGCAGTTAACAGAAAAAGAAAAAGCGCGTTTCTTGGCGACTCATCCAAAGAGTGGTGAACTCTTCGAACAGGCTAAGAAAGTCATGCCTGGCGGTGTTCCGATGTCATGGATGGCTAAGTGGCCAGGTGCTTATCCCGTCTTTATTGCAAATGCCTTAGGTGCGCATTTTGAGGATGTAGATGGAAATAGTTACATCGATTTCTGCTTAGGCGACACAGGTTCCATGACTGGACATTCACCAGCACCTACCGTTGCTGCAATTCGCGAGCAGGCGGGACGTGGCATTACCGCGATGTTGCCTACGGCCGATGCAGTTGCGGTCTCTACTGAATTAGCGAATCGCTTTGGTTTGCCGTTGTGGCAATTTACTGTGTCGGCCACCGATGCCAATCGTCACGTATTGCGGTATTGCCGCCTCATCACAGGCAAATCGAAAACCATTGTGATTGATCGTTGCTATCACGGAAGTGTTGATGAGACTTTTGCAACTATGGCCGATGATGGAAGCACGGTGCCACGAGATGGAAACATCGGCGCACCTGTGCCAATTGATCAAACAACGCGAGTTGTTGCATTTAACGATTTAGTTGGAATGGAAGCCGCACTTGCTCATGGTGATGTAGCCGCGATTTTGATGGAACCTGCCATGACCAATGTTGGAATTGTTTTGCCGGAAGATGGCTATTTGGTCAAGGTTGGCGAACTAGCTAAGAAATACGGTGCTTTGTGGATCATTGATGAGACCCACACTATTTCTGTTGGTGTCGGAGGAATGACACAAGATCTTGGATTGAAGCCCGATTTCCTAACAATTGGTAAAGCCATTGGCGGCGGAATTCCAACAGGTACATTTGGAATGACACACGAGATTGCTAAGAAGATTGCAGAACGTGTGCAACTAGATGTGATCGATACCGGTGGCATCGGTGGAACCCTTGCTGGCAACGCCCTCTCTTTGGCTGCTATGCGCGCCACCTTGTCTCAGGTCTTAACCCCTGCAGCTTTTGTTTCGATGATTGCACTAGGCACTCGCTGGTCTGATGGCGTCGATGCAGCAATCGCGCAGTTCAATCTGCCGTGGCACTGTAATCGCCTTGGCGCACGTGGGGAATATGTGTTTCGGTCATCGGCCCCACATACAGGGCGCGAAGCAGCAGAGGCTGGAGATTTCGAACTTGAGCAGTACATTCATTTGCGCCTACTCAATGACGGATTCTTGTTGACGCCATTTCATAATATGGCGCTGATGTCTCCTGCAACTACGCAAGCAGATGTTGATGCACACACGGCTGCATTTGCGGCAATGTGCGCGGATCTAGTTAAAGCCTAGGCCGGTGTAGAGCGCTAAACCTTTTTCGTTGTCGGCATCGACATACAACATCGCATCCTTAATGCCTTGTGCAAGTAAGTAATTCATTGCCGCGATAGATACTGCGCGGCCAACCCCGTGCCCCGTGAAATCAGGATCCACACCGACGATATATAACTCGCCGGCAGGCTCTTGATTAACAAAGTCATGATGAATCTTTGTCCAGCAACTTCCAACGATCTTCCCGTCTTCTATTGCTAAGAAGAATCCCTTGGGATCAAACCAAGGCTCAGCAATGCGGTTATCCAAATCGGCCATTGCCCAGTTGCCCTGGTCGGGATGATCAATAAAAATTCTATTGTTTAGATCCAGCCAAGCCTGCTTATGAATTAACGGATTGAAAGTTTCGATAGTGAAACCATGATGATCGTCAGGGATTGGATCATGTAATGAGCGGTGAATTCTTAAGATGTGGCGCATTCCTAGATGCGTTCACTAACGTGGCTTTCTTTACCCCCGTTAGGCAAAGTAAAACGATAACCAACATTTCGTACCGTGCCGATGATGGATTCAAATTCAGAGCCTAGTTTGGAACGAAGACGTCGGATATGTACGTCCACGGTGCGAGTACCGCCGAAATAGTCGTAGCCCCAGATTTCTTGCAGTAACTGCGCACGTGTAAATACGCGCCCAGGATGTTGCGCCAAATATTTAAGTAGTTCAAACTCTTTGAAGGTGAGATCCAAAGTCCGACCCTTTACCTTTGCAGTGTAAGAATTTTCATCGATGACAATTTCGCCACTTCGAATCTCACCCGACGTTGGATCTGCGGCATTTCTAATTGCTGTGTGTTCACCAATCGCAATACGAATTCGTGCGTCAACTTCGGCGGGCCCTGCGGTATCAAGAATGACATCCTGAACTCCCCATTCGGCACTCATTGCAGATAACCCGCCATCAGTTGTGATGAGAATTAGCGGTGCACCTATTCCAGTAGTTGTCAGCAAACGCGTAAGACTCTTAGCTGCAGGCAACTCGCGTCTTGCATCAATAAATAAAATATCAGCTTCTGGAATATCAATAAGAATGCTTCCTTCAGCAGGCATGATCCGCACACTGTGTTGCAAGAGCGCTAATGCAGGGAGAACTTCGGCGCTGGCTCCGAGAGTATTTGTTAAGAGCAGGACTCGGGCCATGGTTGTGTCCTCTCTCGATGAGTTGCTTTGCGATGATGGGCAAGACTACTACTTGGCTTGAAGTAGACTCAACCTATGGCCGAACAGCACGAACTCAGAGATCGAGGACTCCGCCTTACTCCGCAACGTGAATTAGTTCTTGCCGCAGTACGCGAACTTGGACATGCAACTCCCGAAGAAGTAGCCGAAAAGGTTCGTCTGACTCATCCAGGGATAAATCTTTCTACTGTGTATCGCAATCTTGAAACCCTTGAAAATGTTGGACTAGTTTTACATACACACCTAGGTCACGGCGGTGCTACTTATCATGCGGCCGAAGAGTTGACGCACCTTCACCTTGTATGTGGTGTTTGTGGTTCTGTCGGAGACGCGCCAATTGATGCAGCTGCAAGTTTTGTTAATTCACTTGCTGATGATTATGGATTCAGGACTGATGTAAGCCACTTTGCAATTTATGGAACGTGCGCTGATTGCGTTGCCACCGAACTTAAATGAGTGCGGTATTAGTTGAAGAAGGCCCAGATAAAGGTGCCGTCTGGCATTTTGGTGAACCAACGAAAGAACAAAGGGCGCTAGAAGCAGGGCTTGCATGGGCCGATCTTTCTCACCACGAAATTATTTCAGTGTCAGGGGAAGACCGACTGACTTGGTTACATTCGCTAACTACACAACATCTAGAAAAGTTGGCGCCCGGTATTTGGCAACATGTCTTAATCCTTGACCCACAGGGTCACATAGAGCATCAGTTCTACCTTGTCGATGATTCAACGACTACATGGCTCATGGTTGATCCAGGACGTGCCGCAGCGCTGTTGCAACATTTAGAGAAGATGAAATTTATGTTGCGCGTTGAAGTTAAAGATGTTTCCAACGAATATGCAATCTTGCGAGCTCCAGGCTTAACAGATGACATGGGCGGTCCGTACGCGTTGGTCCCTCGCGGTGAGTTAGAAGAAATGAAGAAAACGTTTTCTGCCACTGCTATGCAAGTTGGCACTTGGGCACTGGATGCACAACGTGTAGCTGCAGGGCGTCCACGTATTGGTTTTGAAATGGACCATAAATCGATTCCTAATGAATTAGGACTTCTCAATCGTGCGGTTCACATGAACAAAGGGTGTTACCGCGGACAAGAGACCGTGGCAAAGATTGCAAATCTTGGTAATCCACCAAGGCGCCTAGTCATGCTGCACTTGGATGGAAGCGTTGTAACAATTCCACCAGCTGGCGCGGATGTTGAAAATAACGGAGTTAAAGTCGGTTATATAGGAACCGTTGCTCGCCATCACGAATTAGGAACAATCGCACTTGCAGTAGTTAAGCGAAATACACCAATGGATGCGCTTTTGACTGTTGAGCAGATACCCGCAACGCAAGAGGCTATTTAATAAACCAAAGCTCGAGTTGCATCGCCCATTATTTCTTCCACAAAAGTTGCGGCCCCTGCGATACGAATCCCAGAAATCTGATCTCCATCATTGATGTTTCGGCGTACGGCGCATTGCGTGCATAAGGTAACTGTTGCCTCAGCAATCAAAGTTGCCAACATCTGATCTAGTGGCGCAGAATGTGGAAGCGAAAACTCACTTGCCTTGCCAGGTATGGCGAACCAAGAGGCATCTCCTGTAAGCCAGAAAGAAACACTTATTCCGGAAGCCAGGGCAGTGGTTGCGACAGAAAAGGCTTGTGCAACGCGCTCTGCATCCTGGGCGCCAGCGGTTAACTTAATGATCAATCGGGATGCGCGCGCCATGGAACAACTCTAAAGGATGGCCTATCGGATAAAGTACCCACCATGGCGGCGACATGGAATTAGTTACATCCATTTTGCTTGCACTCATCGCAGTTGTCTTAGGCGTGGGTTTATTGGTTTTCGGACTCCGAGGACTTACTGGTAGAAATAGAAGAGGTGGTCTGTAGTGGTTTTCACAATTCCCGAAGGTTTACATCCCGATCTCAATCCTTTGGCCTGGTTAGTTGGCACATGGGTTGGCAAAGGTCGCGGTGAATACGAATCGGTAGCACCATTTGAATTTGCTCATGAAGTGGTTTTCACTCACGATGGTCGCCCATTTCTTACGTACTACTCACGATCATGGATTCTCGATGAAAACGGAGATGTTGTTCGTCCAGGTGGATCTGAAACTGGCTTCTGGCGTGTCAAACCAGGAAATGTTTTAGAGGTTGTCATTGCACATAACACTGGAATTAGCGAAGGTTGGGTTGGTCGATTTGATGGCCCAAAGATTCAACTTGAAATGGATCAGGGTTATTCAGCACCGACTGCAAAAGTCGTAACCGCTGGCTCTCGTTTATATGGTCTTGTAGAAGGCGAACTATTTTTCGCCTACGACATGGCAGCAGAGGGATACATCATGCAGCCGCATTTATGGTCAACGCTTCCGCGCGTACATGAGTGAGATTCTTGCTGAAGTAACTCGAAGCGGCGTCGTTGAATCTCGACACAGCGGAGATGCAGTTCTGTTGAACAGCGATGGCTCCACACTTCTATCTCGCGGTAATCCTGAATCATTAATATTTCCGCGCTCGACGGTTAAAGTAATTCAGGCTTCGGCAATGGTGCGCAATGGCCTGCAACTGGAACCTCGTCTTCTAGCTCTTGTAGCCGCTAGTCATTCAGGTGCGCAAATGCATCAAGAGGGCGCTCTGGAAATCTTGGCTTCGGTTGGACTTAACGAATCGGCTTTGCAAAATGCAACGGATAAACCTTTAGGTGAAAGCGAACGTCGCGAATGGGGATCAAAACCTGCAACCTCGTTGGCGCACAATTGCAGCGGAAAGCATTCAGGAATGCTTGCAACCTGTGTAATTAATAATTGGCCTACTGATACGTACCTAGACCCAAATCATCCATTGCAAATTGCATGCCGCAGCGAACTCGAAGAGTTAGCGGGAGAGAAGGTTTCGCTGACAAGTATTGATGGATGTGGAGCACCACTCTTTATGATTTCATTGATGGGTCTTGCTCGTGCAATACACAAGATCACCATTTCGAAGGACCCGATTCACCAAGATGCTATTCAGGCGTGCCGAGATTACCCAGAGATGGTTGCAGGTGAAGGTCGACTTTCAACTCGATTAATGCGCGAGATCCCCGGCCTATTTCTTAAAGAAGGCGCTGAAGGCGTAGAAGTCGGTTCACTTGCAGATGGTGCAACCTTTGCTTTCAAAATTGACGACGGCTCATGGAGGGCCTTTGGTCCGCTCGTTGTTGCCATATTGGAAAAGTTTGGCGTGAGCGCAACGCAAGAGGCTACGCCCGTTTATGGGGGGGCATCAATAGTTGGTTCCATTCGCGCAATTTTGTAGCCCAGGTAGACTGACAGCATGAATGGGCGCATCGCAACATTAATGGTGCATACCTCTCCGTTGGATCAGCCAGGTATTGGCGATGCTGGTGGAATGAATATTTATGTTGTAGAGAATGCAAAGCGCATGGCAGCAATGGGCGTCACTGTAGATATTTTTACAAGACGCAATCATGCTGATCTACCTGAAACGGTAGAACTTTCACCTGGCGTCACAGTCAGACACTTGGATGCCGGCCCGGTTGATGGCGTTACAAAAGAAGAGTTGCCGAAATATTTTTCCGAACTTTCAGATCGTTTCATGGAAGCTCTGCAAGGTCGCACTGCCTATGAAGTTATCCATTCTCATTATTGGATTTCTGGCGAAGTCGCCATCGCTGCAAGTAAGAAATTGCAGATTCCGCTTGTTCATACGATGCACACGATGGCAAGAGTTAAGAATCTCAATCTTGCTGAGGGTGAAACTCCCGAACCAGTTGCTCGTGCAATGGGCGAAACTGAAGTTGTAAGCGCGGCGAAAGCTCTCATTGCAAATACTGATGCTGAGGCGGCCAGTCTTGTTTCGTTGTACGGTGCGTGCCCGGACATTGTTCACGTTGTGGCTCCAGGTGTTGACCTCTACACATTCACACCAGGCTCTGGCCGAAGTGTGGCACGAGCCGAATTAAACATTCCCGCGGATGCCCAAGTCATCTCATTCGTAGGGCGCATTCAGCCGCATAAGGGACCAGAGTTACTCATCCGTGCAACCGCTGAAATGCTTTCACACTCACCACATCTGCGCACCAAACTCATCGTGTTCATTATCGGAGGAGCCTCGGGTAGCGGAATTAAAGAAGTAGAAAGAATGAAAGAACTTGTTCAATGGTTGGGCATCAGCGATGTCGTTCGATTCCTGCCACCAGTTCCGCGCGCGCAATTGCCAAATTGGTACCGCGCCGCTGACTTAGTCTGCGTTCCTAGTTATTCAGAATCTTTTGGACTTGTTGCACTTGAAGCCCAAGCGTGTGGCACACCAGTTGTCGCAACGGCAATCGGTGGTCTGCGCACTGCAGTTGCTGATGGAATTTCAGGTGTCTTAGTTGATGGGCACGATCCGCGAGCATGGTCTTCGGTACTTGCACGATTGTTGGGAGAGCCACAACGGCGCGTATTACTTTCAATGGGAGCTATTGAGCATTCATCTCACTTTGGTTGGGATGCAACAGCACGCGGAACCCTGGATATTTATGACCGGGTGTTATCAGAGACCGCTCAGCAGCGCGCTGCATACGGTAGATAATATTCATGGCTGCAATCGATCCACGCATTACGATAGAAGAATTCCTTGATTCTCACGCTCTTGAATTTGAACGAAGCAACGCTGATACTTTTATGGTCACTTTGCCAGGTGAAAAGAAGCTTGAAACGCATTGCGCACTTGTAGTTGGCCAGCATTCTTTAAGTATTAACGCTTTTGTCATTCGCAAACCCGATGAGAACCAAGCAGAGGTTCACCAGTGGTGTTTACGAAAGAATGCTGGAATGTATGGAGTTGCCTACGCGCTAAATGAAGTGGGAGACATCTTCCTTGTGGGTCGATTGCCACTAAATGTCATAACGGATAGAGAGATAGACAGACTCTTAGGAGCGGTTCTTCAGTATTCTGATTCAGCATTTAACCCATTACTTGAGTTGGGATTTTCGTCGGCGATTAGACGTGAATGGGCCTGGCGGGTGTCTCGCGGTGAATCACTTGCCAACCTTGCAGCTTTTGAGCATTTGATTTAAGGCAGTCCAAGGAATCTAAATAGAACATGAAAGAGCGCGGCGCACAGTGCTGCAGCCGGCAAGGTGAGAACCCAAGCAATGAGGATATTTCCAACCGTCCCCCATTTAACCCATTTGCGCCCACGCGTTGCACCTGCGCCAATAATGGATGAAGTGATCGTATGGGTTGTACTTATGGGCGCTTTGAAATGGATTGCCATAACAAAGAGCACCCCGGATGCGACAGTTTGAGAAGCAAACCCACGGATAGGGTCCATTTCAATCATTCTCTTACCGAGAGTTTTCATTATTCGCCAACCGCCGGCATATGTTCCCAAACTTATTGCTAGCGCTGCGGCAACTTTTACCCATACTGGAATTGAATCGCCAGAATGAAAACCTCCAACAACTAAAGCTAGAGTAATTACGCCCATGGTCTTTTGTGCATCTTGTAAGCCATGACCGAGAGACATAGAGCCAGCGGCTACTACTTGACCGACGCGAAAGCCTTTACCAGCAACAGATTTCTTGGAGTTTCGAAAGATCCATTGCAGCGCAAGTGTTAATAGAAAAGCGAGTGATAAGCCAACAATTGGAGAAATAACCATAGGGATTGCGACTTTATCCACGACGCCCTTCCAGTGGATTACCTCTCTGGCTGCAAGCGCAGAGCCAACCAGGCCACCAATTAATGCATGCGAAGATGATGATGGAAGTCCAAACCACCATGTAAGAAGGTTCCACGTGATCGCACCAAGCAGTGCCGCCATAACAACGACGAGTCCTGCGTTACTTGATTCGACTTCAATTATTCCTTTACCAACTGTCTTAGCCACACCTTCGCTGATGAAGGCCCCAAGCAAGTTGCCGACTGCGGCAATGGCCAGGGCGGTCCGCGCTTTGAGGGCCTTTGTGGCTACCGAGGTTGCAATTGAATTGGCTGCATCATGGAAACCATTCGTATAGTCAAATGCAAGCGCTGTAAAGACAATTAGAATTACTAATAAATAGGAGGAGTCCACGAATTAGGATTCTTTTAGTGCAATTGTTCGTATTGTGCGCGCAACTCGCGCCATCTCATCTAATGAATCTTCGAAAAGATTTATTACAGAAGCCACTCGCAGAATCGTCATGGCATCAAAATCTCCACCGAAAAGCAAAGTAGTTATTCGTCGATGTATCCGATCACCTTCATCTTCTATGCGATCGGCTTCTACATAGTAATGATCTAGATCTTTAAGGGTTTTTAGTCGTGGCATGCTACTGGCCGTCAACTCCGCTAGCCGACGAGCAGCATCCACCAATTCGATCGTTCCTTGAGGAAATTGGCCAACTCCGTGGAGAATTACTAAATCTGTTGCTTCTTCCAATGCATCCATAGCATCATCTAAATAATTAGCTAATTGCTGCAAATCTCCACGGTCATATGGCGTGACGAACATGTCGTTTACCCGTCGGATGATTTTCCCTAGTAATTCATCTGCCTCAGTTTCAATTTTTCCGATGCGCTTAGCCAAATCGCTTCGGCCTTCAATAGGCCCGGTGACCAAATCAACGGCGGTTCGAGCACCTGATGCAAGTCTTTCAGCAAGCGAGGTGTAGAGATCAAAAAGGACTGCATCTTTTGGAGTCAACGCCACAAGAATCTCCTCGGTATCGTCGGTGAGTATTAGGAGTATAAATCGTGGCAGGATAGGAACATGAGTAATTACCAATTAATTCTTCTGCGCCACGGTGAAAGTGAATGGAATGCCAAGAATCTCTTCACTGGCTGGGTTGATGTAAAGCTCTCTGAAAAGGGCCAGACTGAGGCTGCGGCTGCGGGAGACATGCTCAAGAGCCGGGATTTATTGCCTGACCTCTTGCACACATCATTACTTCGCCGAGCGATTCATACTTCGCAGTTAGCTCTTGATGCTTGCGATCGCCATTGGATTCCAGTGCGCAGATCATGGCGCCTTAACGAACGCCACTATGGCGCCCTTCAAGGAAAAGATAAAGCAGCGACTCTGGCCGAATACGGCGAAGAGCAATTCAAATTGTGGCGTCGTTCATTTGATGTTCCGCCGCCACCCATTGATGACGCAGATCCTTTTAGCCAAGCACATGATGTGCGCTACGCCGACCTCGGAAGTTCACTTCCAAAGACTGAATGTCTCAAGGATGTAGTTGCTCGCATGATGCCATATTGGGAAGGATCGATTCTCCCTGACTTGAAGACGGGTAAGACTGTTCTTGTTACAGCACATGGTAATTCGCTTCGTGCACTTGTTAAGCACCTTGATGGAATTTCAGATTCAGATATCGCAGAGTTGAATATTCCAACAGGAATTCCGCTTTTGTATGAACTCAACGATCAGATGATGCCCACGATTAAAGGTGGAGAGTACCTAGATCCAAACGCTGCGAAAGCAGCAATTGAAGCAGTTGCAAATCAGGGAAAGCGTTAAGCTTTTTCTGAAGCGTATTCGCCAGTAACAAGGAAGTAGACGCGTCGGCAGACTGAGACTGCATGGTCTGCACAGCGTTCGTAATAACGTCCAAGTAGCGTCATGTCGATTGCTGTTTCAATGCCATGTGGCCATGCATCATCTAACAATGTTAAGAATAGTTTGCGATGAAGCTTGTCCATCTCGTCATCATCTTTTTCTAGTTGGATAGCGGCTTCAAGGTCATGGTTTTCAATGACGTGGGCTGCCTTGGTAATGATCTTCCCGGCTACTTTTCCCATTTCTTGAATGGTGAGAGAAAGTTCTGGAGGTACCGCAGTTGATGGGTAGCGCATGCGAGCAACTTTGGCGATGTGATGGGCAAGATCTCCCATGCGCTCAAGATCGGCGCTCATGCGCAATGAAGTAACCAAGGTACGCAAATCTCCTGCGACAGGTTGTTGCCTAGCTAATAGGTTCAAAGTTCTAGCATCGAGATCATGTTGCAAAGTGTCAATGCGTGAATCCTCAGCGATGACTTCTTCGGCTAATTTCAGGTCTGCGGTGAGCAGGGCGGTCGTGGCGCGCTCCATAGCCGTTCCGACAAGTTGAGCCATCTCAACAAGGGTCGTTCCGACGGAGTCGAGTTCATCATGAAAGGCGTCGCGCATGAAGGAATGTTATCTGTCCGAAGGCGAAATCGCCCCCTTGTAGGTGAACAGGAATTGAATGTGGCGTTAAGAGTTGTCGCTAATTT
>CAEZWO010000020.1_pt1 | contig 13305 bp, 10 predicted proteins | sample 7265011 | NCBI WGS metagenome assembly CAEZWO01 (sample SAMEA6813884, study PRJEB35770) | uncultured Actinomycetes bacterium | biome: Freshwater; feature: Freshwater reservoir; material: water | place: Czech Republic | collected 2015-11-04 | depth 0.5m m | reverse complement strand
TCTTGGCGCCATTGATTCCAACTGGTTTCGTAAGACATGTCGCGACCGTATCAGTTAGAGCCTCACAAAACATGCCTACAACTGCTAAATGAGAACTTGTTGCACAATCGTTGTATTAGGCAATTGGTGGAGTAATTTGCGGAGTGTTAATGCACTCAACAGGCAGTTCAAACCAGCGTAATGATTCAAATTCATCACCCATAAGTTGCGAGAGGGTGATGTTTTCATGGGTTATAGAGTTTGCCACTCTTGTAGCTGCTAATTCATGTGCCTCTTTTATATATTCCTTCAAAGAACTCTCAGGAGTGCGATCATGCTTAATTGGATAAGTCATATCACCATCATTGTTATAGGAAATCGAACTCAATCGCATTGGAGGTTCTACTGGTCCTTTTCGATGGCGCCATAACCCTGTATCTGTATTGAAATGATAGTCAACAAGAAATAGATGACCATGCTCGGCAATAAATAAAACGGAATCAATAACGTGATCTACAACTGCATCGGAAACGAAATAGTTTAAGTTAACTCGCACCCAACCAGGCTTAATTCCCTCACATCCACTAAGAATTTGGCTCTCGAACTCGTGACTCTTCTCTTCTCCAATACCTAACAAACGATGTCCGTAAGGACCCGCGCAAGAACAACCACCACGTGATTGAATTCCGAAAAGATCATTGAGCAAAGCCACTACAAAATTGTGGTGAAGATATTTGCCCGAGGGTCCACGTAAAATGAATGAGAGAATAGAGAGGCGTTCAGCTTGCAGGTTTCCTAGCAATTCAACCCGAGAATCCTTACTAAATGCTGTTATTGCTTTATTTAAATACTTCGCTTCATGTTGGTGAATTGTTGAAATTCCGACCGCGTCTTTCAATTGGAATACAAGCCCGGCTCTAATCGATTCAATAATCGCAGGCGTACCGCCTTCTTCGCGGTGTTCAATATCGGAGAGGTAGCGGTGGTCATTTGTATTTACATAAGCAACCGTGCCTCCACCAGGAACAGCAGGAACAGAATTTTCGACGATTTCTCTATTAATAACAAGGATTCCCGGCGTTCCTGGCCCACCAATAAATTTATGAGGACTCAAGAAAATGGCGTCTTTGCGCGCTAATGGGTCTACGGGATGCATATTAATCTCTACATAAGGAGCCGCCGCTGCGTAGTCCCAAAAAGCAAGAGCACCATGCTCATGGAGGAGCCGGGAAACTGCGTTTGTGTCAGTGATAATTCCCGTCACGTTACTTGCCGCAGAAAATGACCCGATCTTCAAGGTACGAGATTGATACTTCACCAATTCTTGTTCCAGGTGCTTCACATCGATATGTCCATCAATATCCTCGTGGATAGTGACAACATCGGCAATTGATTCGCGCCATGGAAGCTCGTTGCTGTGATGCTCGAAGGGGCCAATAAATACAACAGGGCGGCCCTCAACGGGAATATGGTCAGAAAGATGCCATTTCTTATCCAAATCAAATGGAATTCGAATATTGAGTATGCCGATTAATTTATCAACCGCGCCAGTTGTTCCTGATCCAGCAAAGATCAACGCATCATCACCGGTTGCTCCCACGGCTGCACGAATAATAGTGCGTGCATCTTCGCGCAATCGCGTGGTTTGCAGGCCTGTTCCACTGGATTCAGTATGTGTATTGGCATATCTCGGCATTACTTCATCGCGAATGAAATCCTCAATAAAAGATAGCGAGCGACCACTCGCCGTGTAATCGGCGTATGTGACTCGGCGTTGTCCATACGGACCATGCATGACTTGGTCGTCGCCAATAACACTGTTTCGAATCTTTTTAAGAAGCGCCGAATCATCCATGACTGCATGCTATCAACAAGAACGAGAACCAAGGGGGCTAACTCTCACCTAACCCCTATTCTCCCTAAGGGCAGCACCGTATATTCTCAAATGAACGCTGACAATTGCAGTATGGAAGAAGTCATCATGATCTCAAAAGGTGCGAAACAAGGCAGAGGCTTTGGAGTGTTGGCAGCATCGATTATTGGGTCCACACTTCTTGTTGTTTTAACGATAGGCAATTCAGCCGAAGGTGCTTCGCCTTCGGTTGCATCACAAATTTCGACATTACAAAAACATGTTGCAACACTCCAACAACAAGTGACTGACCTGGCCTCAGTAAATTCTGAACTGCTGGGGCGGGTAATCAATTTGAATTCGACTCCAAGTTCAACAAGCAGAGATGGTGTAGATATCTATTACTACACGCTATCTAACGGTTGTAAGTCACCAGCAGATGAGGTGACAACTGTCCCTATTGCAAGCCCCGTTACCATTGTTTGCCATCTAAAGGTTTTAGTTCCTATGGCGGACCAGAACCAGGCATTTCTTAAAGGGAGCAAATAATTCATCGGAAAATGGAGATAAGGGAATACGATAAGCATTGCTTACTAACGAAAACCTCATCAATGGAGATATTTGGTGCAAGAGTTCACAGATTTCTTAGCCAAACAACCCCCGTTTAGCGCACTCTCCAATCAAGATCTGGAAAAGATTTCCGCACAGGTTGATGTGGAATATTTTACCCGCGGGGCTGTAATTGTTTCTACTGGTTCTGAACCTCTAGACCATATATACATTGTTCGAACTGGCTCCGTTGAAGTCTTGGATAAAGGCAATGTCATTGATTTACTTAGCACTGGAGATGCTTTCGGGCATATCTCGGTACTGACAGGTCTGCCTCCGCAGTATTCAGTGAGAGCGGCAGAGGATTCATTGTGTTACCGAATTCCAGATCCTAGGAAACTTGTTGACGAACCATCGGTATTGAAATTTGGCCATTTTGGAACTCTCATTACTCGTCACCGCTTAACGGCTAGCGCTTTGATGTCGGATTCTCAATCAAATGTCACCCGATATATGCGTAACATCCTCTGGGTTAATGCCGATGAATCCATTCGAACAACAGCAAAGAAAATGACGGACTTCGAACAGTCCTTTGCGCTGGTTGAATCAAGAGATGGAGTTGGACTGGTAACTGATCGAGATTATCGAAGCAAAGTTGGCCGAGGGGAGATTTCTATCGATTCTCCAGTTGGTTCGATGATGAGTTATCCATTAATTACCGTCTCGCATACCTCAACCCTAGCTTCGGCTTTCTTGCAAATGGTTGAACGAGGTGTACATCATTTAGTTGTAGTTGATGAATTTGGAAAACCACTCGGCGTCGTCCGAGCAATGGACTTGTCCTCCGTGCAACTCAGAAATCCGCTACTTATCCGTGCGGCAATTGAGTCCTCACAAAATATGAATGAACTATCTACCGCTTCTCTCTTACTCAAGCCCTCGTTAGTTGAACTTCACGAGAATGCAATACCTTCGCTGCACATTGCTGGCATCATGTCTGCAATTGTTGGCGCAATCTTGACTCGTATTCTCACTCTTTCTAGTTCTGTTAATGAACCCGTGCCACATTCTTGGCTAATTTTGGGCTCTATGGCAAGAGGAGAACCGTTACCAGCATCGGATGTCGACACAGCAATCGTTTGGGCAGATCAGATAGGCAACAACGATCCCTCAGAAAAAATCTGGAGCAACGCTAAACACATTCTCGAACTTATGGAGAAATGTGGGTTGGAGCGTTGTTCAAATGGAGCAAACGCGGATAACGGACTATTTAGCAGGTCGCGTGCTGCATGGATAGAAGTATCAAGCGGATGGTTAACCGACCCAACACGTGCTGGGGCGCTCCTACTCTCATCAATTGCGGCTGATAATCAACCTATAACGCAACCAATTCTTGGAAGAACCATTATGGAAAATATTCGTGAAACCACAAGGAGTCATGAATACCTTGCAGACTCATTACGTTTCGCACTGGCCAAGAAACCACCCATCGGATTTGTTAGAGATTTCGTTGTAGATCAAACCGGCGAAAATCGTGGCGGTTTAAATTTGAAAGAAGGCGGACTTGCGCCCATTGCATCATTGGCTCGTTGGTTGGCAATTGCGCAAGGGGATGTTCGCGGAGGAACAATAGAAAGAATAAAGAGAGCTGCAGAAGCGGGTTTATTGCAGGGCGAGGAGTCTGAGATCCTTACCTCATCATTTACAGATATACATCAACTTGTTTTTGATGAAGAGATAGCATCCATAAAAGAAGGGACTGCCGTAACAACATGGATTTCTCCCGAATCATTGGATTCATTAACACGCAGGCACCTGCGGGAGACCTTTCGAGCGATTTCAAGCATTCAGAATACTTTGAACAGTGACTGGGCGAATCGCTTGCCATGAATTGGATGAAACCCAGATTTGATGGTTATTGGCGCGATTATGAATACTGTTCCCTCGATATTGAAACAACTGGACTTAACTTGCAAAACGACGAAGTTATATCGGTAGGCGCTGTGCATATTACCGATGGGCGTTTTAAGAGCGAGGATAATTTCTATCAAGAAATTCTTCCCGCGATTGCCCCATCCGTATCATCAATTCAGATTCATGGATTGCGGGGAGTGGATTTAGAAAATGCGCGCTCTGTGTCAGAAGTTATTCCTGAACTGATTACGCATATTGGTGGGCGGGTTCTCATTACTCACGCAGCCTGGGTTGAAAGGGGATTCCTTTCACAACATATGAAGAAATATGGGTATAAGTTTCCCAAGAGAGTCATTGATACTGCGGCGCTTGCTAGGGCTTGCGCATTAGTGAAAGAAAGCGCAACACATGAACCTTCTTTAGAAGCCCTGGCTCGTAAACTAAAACTCCCTGTATATGCTCCCCATCATGCTTTGGGAGACGCGATGACTACGTCGGTAGTCTTTCTAGCCCTGACAGCAGAACTTGAACGACTAAACCAATATAAGAGTCGGCAACCACTCTCGCTTCAAGATTTACTAGATTTGTCTCAGTAGTTAGGCACGTTCTTCTGGGAGTGCATTACCGCCATCAATAACTATGCATTGACCTGTGATGTATGAAGCACCAGGGCTAGCAAGCCAGATAATCGCAGAGGCAACTTCGTCGGCGGTTCCACGACGTTTCATGGGGACTGCAGTACCTTGAAGAATTTCGTGTTCTGAATCGTGTGAAGTGGCAATCCAGCCAGGTGCAACAGCGTTTACAGTTATTGGCAAGTGCGCATAATCAAGGGCGACTGCGCGAGTGAAACCAACAAGTGCGGTTTTGGAGGTTGCATATCCGACATTATTGCGCATCACAAGAAATGGCCCAGTGATACTTGAAACGATAACTACACGTCCAGCTGAACTTGATTTGATAAATGGCATCGCAGCCTTAGTTACCAACAAAGTTGTATCAACATTTCGAGTCATTACCTCATGCCAATTCTCCAAAGAGTAATTCTCTAGAGGCCCCTCGTTTGGATCTGAGGGCGAAGAAACACTTGTCATACCTGCATTATTTACGAGTACATCCAATGTATTAAATTTGGTAATGAATCCGCTAACTAAAGCTTCGGCCTGTTTTTCAACAGTGAGATCAGCGACAAAACCGAATGCCTCAATTCCTAGCGCCTCCAATTCTTTTACGCGTTCCCAAATACGATCAGTTGTTGATGTAATTCCAACTCGGTAACCCAATAATCCAAGACCTTTAGCGCTAGCGAAACCAATTCCTTCGGGGTTGCCTGCACCAGTAATCAGAGCAGTTCTTGTTTGTAACGCATGGGATGTCATTGCATCAGCCTATATCCACCTTTACTGCGTGCCAACCTTCTGAACCATTTGGAACTGTTCCGACTGATTTATTGCTTTGAACTTCACCTGAACTATCGGTAGCGCGCACAGTGATTTCTGTAGTGCCTTTGACGGCATTCCAGTCCAACCACCACTGTCTCCAAGTTGTCGCGGCCAGTTCTGGTCCTAGAGTTGCATCGACCCATGGCTCATTGTTAATTCGCACCTCTACGCGCGAAATGCTTTTCATTGATGACCAAGCAACACCTGCAATAACATTTGGCCCCACCTCAATTGGTTTTCCAACCGAGAAAAAACCAGAATCTTCGGGAGTATCTATACGTGATGCGAGTTTGATTGGTCCTTGCGCGGACCACCCTCGTGGCATCCAATACCCTTCGCGCTGATCAAAGCGAGTAACTTCTAATTGTGTTATCCATTTTGTTGCAGAAACATAACCGAATAGTCCGGGAACAATTATTCGCGCGGGATATCCATTCTCTAAAGGAAGCACCTCACCATTCATGCCGAATGCGAGCATCGCTCCTCTGCCATCGAGTGCGGCGATTGGAAAACCTGCGCTAAAACCATCGTCAGAAAATCCCATTACTTGATCTGCGTTCTTGGAAGGTCCAGCTTCATGAATCAAGTCATCTAAACTTATGCCAGTCCAACGGGCATTACCGGCTAACTTTCCTCCAACTTCGTTTGAAACGCATGCAATAGTTGCATCGAGTTCAAAGATTGGGCGACTAATAAGTTCTTCGTATGTGAATTCTTTAGGGTGATCCACCATTCCACCAAGGGTTAATCGCCATGAATCGAGTGAAATAGTTGGGATTCCATTACCAATATCTATGCGGAAGAAATCCTTGTTCGGCGTAAAAAGTGGAGTAAGACCTGGAGTCGAAAGGGCTGGATCTGCCGGTGGGCTAGGCAAGAATTTCAAAGCCTTCGGAAGTACGTTATTGAGTTTCTTTATAGGTGTTCCTGCGGGAGAAATCAAAATTTTCTTTGCGCCAGTGGCGAGAGCGGCAGTTACTGCAGCAACACCTGCAATTTTGAAAATATCTCGTCGGCTCACGTGAATTGCCACGGTTAATCTCCTCCTTGGGCTCTCCTCCTTCGGGATTCTTAACTATAGTCTGCAAGTATGTTGAGCGCCTCTGGAAAAGTCCTATCGATTAACGTCACTGCCATAGTTCATGAAGGTGAATGGACAGGAAGTGAAGGCCGCACGGGAATTGATAAGCGTCCAGTGTCTGGTCCAGTCTTACTCGCTAATGAAGGCGTGCAAGGTGATGTCATAATCGATCGCAAAGTTCACGGGGGATATCACGCGGCTGTATATGCCTATGCTCGCGAAGACTCTGATTGGTGGGAAAAGGAAATTGGCCAGGAAATTAGTAACGGCAAATTTGGCGAAAACATCACAACATCCGGAATGGATCTCACCCACGCTGTAATTGGTGAGCGTTGGGGAATCGGTTCAACAATTCTTGAAGTATCAGAACCTCGCATACCTTGTCGAGTATTCGCAGGATTCTGGGAGAGACCATCACTTATCAAAGACTTCACAAACGCTGCTAGGCCAGGAACATATCTACGCATTATTCAAGAAGGCAGCATTACAGCAGGAGATGTAATTTCCTTGATTTCGCGTCCATCTCACGGCATAACAATTCAAGATATCTTTAACGCTAAAAGCGGTGAGCGTTCTAAGATTTCTGAGATTGCAAAAGTTCAACAACTATCTGATGAATATCGAGAATGGGCAATGAAGATTTCTTCAACGCATTTGTAATTATGGATTAATCCCACCCGCGATAGCTTTACGCGTTTTAAGATCACGCTTTTCAGAGTCAGAGAATATTTTCAGCATGTATGGGTTTTGCCACATTACCGCTGCGCCAATTCTCATCATTTCGCCAGATGTGGCTGTTACGTTCCTGATTTCGGCCGTACCAATGAATCGATCATCAACTGAGATCGGGATTCGAATTCCGATTTGGCGTTTGCCCCAATCGGCAGCACTGGCGACGAAGGATGCTCCGGAGGTGCTCACATCAACGCACTCTGCATCGATTCCATCTATATGTGCCGGAAGTAAAACAACCCTGCGTTTCTCATGACGTAACCAAAAATGTTGCCGAGCTACATATTGCTCTACAACATAACATTGCATGATCACTGCAGTCTTTGCCTCGTCGCTGTCCCATGTGATTCGACCCCCCACGCGAACACTTTCTTGTGTGCCTTCGATGGGCTTCTTTGAGCGCACACGGAGTTGACCACCCGCCCAAACGACATTGCCCGACAGATCTCGGCATGCAATCTTTACGTAGATGTTCGGATTTGCAGCTAGCGCTTTTTCCGTAGTGATAATGCCGGCCCCATTCTGATGGAGATCGACACACTGACTTAGTACTCCATTTACATATGTTTCAAGTCTGACTGGAAATCTCCATAAAGTTCTCTCTTGGCTCCTGTGATACATCGACCATGCCGCGCGCGAAATGATTGTGACTTCCATGAGTCCAAAGAAAGAAATTATTAGGACTGTTGAAATCGAATGCGGAGCAAGATATCTCCAGTTGAAATAGTGGAATGAGAAATAACTAATCCAGATATTTATAACCGAGAGAAGTGAAACTCCTCCAATCAGAAGAGCGAAACGCATCTGTCTTACTGATGCCCATCCTCCTAAATCCACTTCATTCTTCGGTGTGACTAGAAAAGGAACTTTGGCTTTGGTCCACAAAACAGATGTTGCTCGAAAGTAGGCTTCGAAAGCTAGAAAGAGGTTTCTCACGCCTTCAACTGGGCTTGTTGTCCCGCGCTCGAGCGCAGTCACTGCAAGAATATTTGTAAAGGAAGCGATTCCCCAGAAGACGATAAACCAGCCACCGACATAACCAACAGGAAGTACTCCGAAGAAAACCACGGCGACCAAATTGCCAGAGTAGATAAGTTTCTGAAAAGGAGAGAGGTAGTACAGGAGCCCTCCAGTATTAGAGATTCTTTCTAATATTCCTAACTCCTTACGCCATGGTAGACGCATGCTAGGACGAAACAATTGCAAATTACCCTGTGCCCATCGATATCGCTGGATCACATAAGAAGTTAAATTGTCAGGAGCCAGTCCTTGGATCAGGTGTTCGTTGTGGTAAATCCCCAAGTAGCCTTTTAATCGTAGGTGTAGAGAAGTTTCATAGTCTTCAGTAACCGTGACTGTTGCGAGACCTCCAATTTCCATTAACGCGCTTCTTCGCAAAATTGCCGCAGACCCGCACCAAAATACTGATTTTAAACGGTTGCGCCCAGGTAATAGAACATCAAAGAAGAGAGACTGTTCGTTTCTGCCCTGTTCTTGGTGCATGATGGAATTATGATTCCTAAATGAGTGAGCAGTTTGTACGAGTGCGACTTTGGGGTTTACGAAGTAACCACTTGTTGCTTCTAGAAAATCAGGGGCAGCCACATGGTCTGCATCGAGTACAAGAAGTAAATCGCCCGTTAAGTGTGGGAGCGCAGCATTAATATTTCCAGCTTTAGCGTGTTCATTTCCTGTACGGGTGAGATATTTGATCGCGTATCTATCTGCTAATGCTTTCATTTCTGGACGGTTACCATCGTCGAGTAACCAAACAGTTATTTGCCCTCTAATTTGCAAAGCTCCGATGATTGTCGGCTCCAAGATATCGATATCTTCGTTATACGTCGGGATGATTACATCGCATGTTCTGTCATATACAGGCAATCTTGGTGAAGCAGGTAAACGCCAAGAGTCCAAGACAAAGATCAGGAAACTTATATACCCATAGATTTCTGCAACGAATAGCGGAGTAAATGTCCAAAACGGAACGTTGTGCGAAGTGACGAGTAATCGCCACACTAAATAACTTCCACCACACAGTATTCCTACTACCGCCAATATTTGAGCTAAGCCTTCACGTTTTTGAAAGAACGAACCAATTGATACTCGCGAAGGTGAAAGAGATGCAGGTATCGGCGCGTATGGCACCTTCTCTTTTCCGGTTACCCTCATCCTTCAATTGTAAGAAGACATTGGGTTCTTCAAAGCAAAAATAGTGTGTTTGTAAAGACAACAAAGGGGAAGTACCAGCGAATTCGCGGGATATCCCCCTTTGTTGCCATCCAAAATTAGCTTCGAAGTGCTTGTGCCAACTCTCTAAAGTCTTCAACTAGGAGATCAATTTCAGCCTGGCCATGAGCCAAACTAATTAACCATTGCTCATCAAGTCCCGGAGGCGTAATGATTCCGCGGTTAAGTGACCATAACCATGAAAGCTCTGCGACTTTGAAGTCAGTTGCTTTGTAGTCGCGGTAATTGCGAACAGGTGTTGTCGACCATGTAATGCAACCTTTGACACCAAAACCAACAGTATGAGCTGGTAATTCATACTCTTCAATGATGTCACTAATGCGATTAAGTGCTTGCAGGTTGTAATTCTCGGCATTAGCAAGTGCTTCATCAGTACAGATGTTATCGACCGCACGGATACCAGCCATTGCTAATGGATTACCGTTGAAGGTTCCAAAGTGTGCAAGACGACCATCGGTAACTGCATCCATGTATTCCTTCTTGCCACCAAATGCAGCAAGAGGAACTCCGCCACCAATTGATTTAGCAAGGCAGATGAGGTCAGGACGAACACCTAAACGTTGTGCCGCGCCTTGTGGTCCAGCAGTGAGTCCAGTTTTCACTTCATCAAAAATCAGAACTACTTTGTATTGATCACACAGTGCTCGGACACCTTCTAGATATCCTGCATCAGGTAAAACAATGCCAAGGTTTTCAAGAACTGGTTCGAGAATGAAACAAGCGATTGTTGATGCATGTGCTTTGAAGATCTTCTCAACGGCCGGCAGATTGTTAAAAGGAACAACAAATACTTCACCAGAAACAGCACCACTTTGATAGACAGCAGTTGGCTCATCCGCAGGGCCAGCTTTATCCAAGGATGGCTTGCTTGAAGTCATAAGAGGGTCATAACTACCGTGGTAGCCGCCCTCAATCTTAAGTATGTCGGTCTTATTGGAGACTGCTCGCGCTAGGCGAACTGCGTACATTGTTGCTTCAGTACCAGAGTTAGTAAATCGAACCTGATCTATTGCAAAACGTTTGCAGACGCGTTGAGCGGCATCGCGAGAAATTGGCGAAGGCGTAACAAAGAGCATTCCAACACTGAGGGCCTTCGTGACTTCTTCGACAACGGCAGGATTTAGATGTCCCACCAGCATTGCTCCGAATCCCATAGAGAGATCAAGAAGTTGGCGACCATCAACATCGGTCATCCATGCACCTTTAGCGGAGACGATGGAAATTGGATACGGATCCCAATGCTGAAAGCTTGAAGTGACGCCAAGAGGGAGAGATTCGTAAGCTAGTTTACTTTCTACGCCTGAAGCGGCGGTGTCATCTTTGAAGCGGGCCCACTCCTGAACTAAAAGAGCGTCTACCTTGTCTTCTGATAATGGTTTTGAATGTTTAGGAAATGATCGAAATGTATCTGCGTGGTTTGCATTGGTTTGCATTTTTTGTACGTCCCGATTCCTGGATCTGCCAGAAAACAAGAAATACGCTCCTAACCGAGCCTATTTGTGAAGATATTCTATCGAACTATAAATTAACAGCAAGTAGGGAAAAGTCATCAAAAAACAATAGTTATAGACAAAATTTCACGCATAAGGTTAAAATTTCACGCATGAAGCGTTTTGGACTTGGGCTTTTTACAGTGATTGCGTGGCTTTCATTGTTTGTGGCCATTCTAGGAACTTCTGTAAGTCTTGCAGTGGGACAAATAAATAGTGCCGGCACAATTGCATCGAAAACGCTAGAAACACTCTCAACTGATACAAAAACCGTTGACGATTTAATTGATGAAATTAGCAAAGATGCTGACCCGGCAACAGCAAAGGCGATTTCTGAAAATCGAAAAGAAATCAACAAAACCATCAAATCGCTATCCGCATCGCCAGAATTTCGCGAATCACTCAAGTCGGCTTTAGATCAGCTCTCGGCGGGTGTCATAGCAGGTAAGCAAAGTATAAACGTCGATTTCAGCGCCCTGGCAAGACTTGCAGCCAATCAAATAAATAGTGCCGCTAAAGCAGAGCTAGTTTCAAAGAAAGATCTTGCCTCATTCAAGCCGGTGAAGATGGACATTCACAAGGCGTCTAACACGGTTAGTGATGTAAAGAAATACGCCCACCTATCTATGCTCTTCTGGGTAGCCTGGGTTCTTTTACTGTTGATTTGCTGGCGCTTAGGCAGCAAGAACATTCGGCTAAAAGGCGGAAGACAATTATTATCAGTTGGAGTTGTTGTTTTGCTCATAAAGATTATTGGCCAAGGGGTAGGCCTCAAGTTGGTTGCAGACCAGGACGTATCCGTATTTGTTTCTGATCAGATTTCAACTATTTCTAGCGCACTGCTTGGTCCAGTTCAAATGACAGGCATTACCTGCGGTGTCATCGGGGCAAGTTTGATGCTTGTTCCTAGAGTTATGGAAATGAAGCGGAAGAGACTTTCCAAAATTAGCGAATCGTAAAACTTCCGGTGCTGGTTACTGCGCCTGCTGGCGTTGTAACTGTGAACTTTGCCGTTGTTGATGTTGCCAATGCGAGTGGCAAGACAAAGGTAACAACAACAGAAGTGGCTGCATTCGATTTAATAGTGACCCCTGAAACGCCAGTTAGCGAGACTGCGGTTGCTCCTGCGAGGTTGGTACCTGTGATGGTTACCGTATTGATTGTGGTTGCATTTCTAGTTCCACTGGTTGGGGTAAAGCTAGTTATTGTTGGTGCGATTAGTAGTGCTGTGCTTGGCGATACTCCCGCAGGTGTTGTAACCGTGATCGTGCCCGATGTTGCACCGACAGGAACTTTGACCGTAACGCTAGTTAAAGTTGCGGCAGCAGCTGGTGCAACAGAAATCGTTGTGGATCCAACAAACTTAATCGCAGTAGCACCAAGAAGGTTGGTTCCAGTGATGGTGATTGTCGCACCGACGAGTGCTTTACCTGGACCAGTAATGGCACCGGCAGGGAAGTAGTAAACAGCTGTGCTTGCGGCACTTGTTCCACCAGGTGTTGTAACAGTAATTTTTCCACTTGTGCCAGATGCTGGCGCTGTAGCCGTGAGGCTCGTTGCAGAAGTAACGCTCGTTATTGCACCAGCAGTGCCGTTAAACGATATTGCTGATGCATTAAGAAGATTAGTTCCTGTGATTGTGATTGGGGTACCAAAGATTGGCGTAAAGCTAGTGACTGTTGGTGCAGGCTGTGTCACGGTGAAGTTTGAGGATGACACAATAGATCCAGCCGGGGTTGTCACAGTAATAGGACCTGAAGTTGCGCCCGTTGGAACCTTGGCTGTTAAAGATAAGCCAGTTGAAGCAACCGTTGGTACGACAGAGGTTCCGTTAAACAACACAGCAGTTGCACCTAATAGGTTTGTGCCGGTGATTGTGACCGTTGCACCGACTAAGCCTGAAGTAGGTGTGAATGGCGCAGTTGCAGAGAATGTTGCTGGGAAATAGTAAGTCGCCGTACTTGCAGTGCTAATGCCGCCAGGTGTTGTCACTGTGATTTTTCCAGTGGTTCCCGT
>CAEZWO010000018.1_pt1 | contig 14402 bp, 14 predicted proteins | sample 7265011 | NCBI WGS metagenome assembly CAEZWO01 (sample SAMEA6813884, study PRJEB35770) | uncultured Actinomycetes bacterium | biome: Freshwater; feature: Freshwater reservoir; material: water | place: Czech Republic | collected 2015-11-04 | depth 0.5m m | reverse complement strand
TCATTCACGGTGGTATCCGATCAATCAATCTCTCTGCGCTATTCCATTGACCGTAGGACGCCCACCGATGAAATTACCTGCACCTTGGTGGCCCATGACTACGACAAGAACGTGATTGGCGAAATCAATGATGTCTTTGCTCCAGGGGCTTCTCATATAGAAAAAATTACGCTCATATCCACTCGAACTACCCCAGTGAATGCCGGCATCTCGCGCTGTTGGGCCTCAACACAGTAACCTTCGTGACTTATGACTACCCAGACATGGCTCACACAAGAGGCTGCAGATCGCTTGCGGTCAGAATTAGAGACCCTAGAAACAACAGGGCGCACTGAGATCATCAAGAAAATTGAAACTGCACGCGCAGAGGGAGACCTCAAAGAAAACGGCGGATATCACGCGGCTCGTGAAGAGCAAGGAAAGATGGAAGCCCGAATTCGCCAACTCAAGCACATGCTCGAGCATTCACATATTGGTGCACCACCTGCAGGTGAATCAGGATTCGTTGGCGCCGGAATGGTTATTACCGCCGATATCGGTGGCGATGAAATTAAATTCTTATTAGGTTCACGCGAAATCGCATCAGGTGACTTAGATGTCTACAGCGAAAAATCACCATTAGGTGCAGCTGTTCTGGGTGTAAAAATCGGAGAAACGGTTACATACAAAGCACCCAGTGGAAAAGAGATTACAGTCGCGATTCTCGAAGCCGAGTTTTACGCATAATTCTTTAACTCTTCTTAAAAACTACATTACTTCTTATTTGCGCGGCTGTACTTTCTAACACTTAGCGGTACGAATATCACCAAGATAACAACCATATAAATTAACGACATCGTCAATGGGTGTTGGCTTGGAAAAGAATTAGCAGTCGCGCCGAAGTGATTTTGTAATCCGAATAATTCACGGCAAGCAGCAACCATTGTCGATACCGGGTTCCACTCGGCAACATATTGCAATGGCCGTGGCATTCCCGTTGTTGGCGCAAATGCGTTGGAAAGAAATGTAAGTGGGAAAGTAATAAGGAAGCTCATATTCTGAACGACTCGTGCATCACGAGCAGATAACCCCGCAAAAATTCCTACCCATGAGAGTGAATACCCAAATGCCAAAAGGAATATAAATGCCAAGCCGATCTTAAATATTCCAGACGATGGACGCCATCCAACAATAAATCCCGCAAGACCCATCACGGCGAGCACTACAACGTTAAGTAAGCCATCACCAAGAGTGCGACCAAAAACCAAAGCTGAGCGCGAGATAGGTAGCGACCTGAAGCGGTCGATTAAGCCCTTAGTCATATCTTCAGCTAATCCAGAGGCGGTTGCTGCCAATGTAAAAGCAGTTGTTTGCACAAAGATTCCAGGCATCAAAAGTTGCACGTATCCGCCTGGATCACCCGTAGCGATGGAGCCGCCAAATACATAGCGAAATAGAAGTACGAACATAACGGGCTGAATAGTCGAGAAAATAAGGACCTCAGGAACTCGAGCAAGTTGTAACAATTGGCGCTTAGTGATGATTAGCGCATCCATTAGTGCGTTCATGACTTCGCCTCCGAATTCTTATTCTTCTTTTTGCCACGAGCGTTATCAATCACAATTGCTTGATCCTCTGCCACGTGTCCTGTTAGCGACATAAATACGTCATCAAGAGATGGACGCTTTAGCGCAACATCTAGTGGGTGAATTCCCGCTGCATCCAGCAGGCGCAGAACCTCAATCAACGCAGTTGCACCAGTAGTGACGGGCGCAGAAACTTTTCGGAGACCTTCGTCAAGTGAGGCAGCATGTCCACTTACTTTTGCAACCGCTTCCATCGTTGATGCAATGTGTGCTTGATCAACAACTACTTCTAAGCGTTCGCCGCCTACCTGTTTCTTGAGGGCATCGGATGTTCCGCGAGCAATTACTTTTCCGTGATCTACAACGATGATGTCATCTGCTAATTGATCAGCTTCGTCGAGATACTGTGTTGTTAATAATAAGGTCACTCCGCCTTTTACTAATTCTTCAATGACTCCCCACATTTCCTGGCGGCCACGTGGATCTAATCCCGTTGTTGGCTCGTCGAGAAAGAGAACTTTTGGTTGCACAATTAACGATGCGGCCAAATCAAGACGTCGGCGCATTCCACCTGAATATGTTTTGATTGGGCGGCGAGCGCTATCGGTAAGTGAGAAACGCTCTAGTAATTCATCGGCTCGTGCAATCGATGCTTTCTTGCCTAAGTGATAGAGGCGTCCAAACATCACCAAGTTATCCCAACCAGTGAGCGTCTCATCGACCGCTGCATATTGACCTGAGAGACCGATTATTTCGCGAACCTTTTCAGGATGTTTAATAACATCGATCCCACCAACGGTTGCGCTTCCTGAGTCTGGAGTGAGAAGTGTGGAAAGAATCCGTACCACAGTTGTTTTTCCCGCTCCATTGGGGCCCAAAACACTCAGAACAGTGCCTTCCTCCACATCCAGGCTGAGATCGTCGAGGGCTTTCACCTCGCCATTTCGGTAGGTCCGGACCAGATGCTCTGCAACGATTGATTTCACAGGGTAAAGTTACACTTCTAGTTGAAGATTCAAATACCTGGCTCGCCAGGATTAACCCCTTTAGCCTTAATGACGAAAACTGAGCACGTTGATATGAAAGGTAACTAATGTCCAAGCACGTAGCCGCATCCGGAGCACCAGCCAAAGCCCATACTCACCGCGAAATTATGATCATTCTGAGCGGATTGATGACAGGAATGCTTCTAGCTGCCCTAGATCAAACAATCGTTTCCACTGCTTTGAAGACCATCGTGATCGACCTTGGCGGACTCAAGGAATACACCTGGGTTGTGACGGCATACCTTCTTACTTCAACCGCATCGACACCGCTATACGGAAAGATCTCCGACCTTTACGGTCGTCGAGTTGTCTTCCAATTTGCCATTGTTACTTTCCTTATTGGATCTGCCCTTGCAGGTGCTGCACAAAACATGACTCAACTCATTGGAACTCGCGCGCTTCAGGGATTAGGCGCTGGTGGTTTGATGGCGCTGACCTTCGTCATCATCGGAGACATTGTTCCTCCGCGCGAGCGCGGTCGCTACCAAGGTTACTTTGGCGCCGTCTGGGGTCTTTCATCAGTTGCAGGTCCGCTACTTGGTGGTTTCTTCTCCGATCACCAACACATTCTTGGAATCACCGGATGGCGTTGGATTTTCTACATCAACCTACCTTTCGGAATTCTCGCGTTAGTAATCACTTCTGCTGTATTGCACATTCCAAAAATTAAGCGCGAACATTCCATTGATTACCTTGGCGCACTCCTATTAATCCTTGGAGTTACGTCGCTACTTCTCTCAGTCGCCGTCTACGGCCCTGAATACGGTTGGTTAGATTCGCGCACACTTACATATTTATTTGCCGGCCTCGCAATTTCTGGTGCATTTCTCTATTGGGAAGGCAAAGCAAAAGAGCCAATCCTTCCGCTTCGCCTTTTCAAGAACCACACCTTTAGTTTGACCTCTGCCCTAGGCGCAGTAATTGGCGCAGGCATGTTTGGTGCAATCGTTATGTTGCCTCTCTACTTGCAAATTGTTAAGGGCAACTCAGCAACAGCAGCTGGCTTGAAGTTGATTCCACTCATGTTGGGTATCGTCTCTATGTCCATCTACAGCGGAAAGCGAATCAGCGCTAAAGGCCATTACAAGATTTTCCCAGTTGTAGGTACTGCGATTATGACTCTAGGAATTCTTTCTATGGTCACTCTCACCCGCACAACTCCATACTGGCAGCTCTCTATCTACTCCATCATCGTTGGAGCAGGTCTAGGACTATCGATGCAGACAATTGTCATCGCACTCCAAAACTCAGTTGATTTCAGCGATATGGGAGTGGCTACAAGTTCTAACACTTTCTTCCGCTCTCTCGGTAGCGTTTTTGGAACCGCACTCTTTGGCGCTGTTCTCAATAACCGCCTCACTCATTACATGGCAAGTGGCTTCACCGACCTTGGCAAGAGCAACCCTTCTGAACTCACAGGTGTAGATATTTCACCTAAGGGGCTCACTGGGATTATTGCGGCGCCAGAAAAGGTTTCGGTTCTCGTGCATAACACCGCACTCGATGCCTATGTAAACGCATTCCACATAGTCTTTCTTGCAGCAGCACCGGTCACGGCGCTTGGTTTCTTCTTGGCGTTAATGCTTCGCGAAGTTCCCCTTCGTACAAGTAATGACTATGCAGCAGCACGCGAAGAATCAGCTGGCGAGGCAATTGGTTGATCAAAGAGAAACTTTTTGGGGATCTACCTCGAGAAGTTAAGGTCTTAGTCGGCGCATCATTTTTTGTTGCCGTCGGATTTGGCATTGTCGTTCCGGCAATTCCTCTTTTTACTAAGTCTTTCGGAGTCAACAACTCTGCAGTCGGATTAATCGTTTCAACCTTTGCGATTGCCCGATTCTCTTCCGGGCTAATCTCCGGAAGGCTTGTTGATAAATTTGGAGAACGTCCCATTTTTGCTACTGGGATATTCCTGGTCTCCTTTTTTACATTTCTTTGTGCGCTTGCCCAAAGCTACTCTCAACTTCTTATCTTCCGTACGGCAGGCGGAATAGGTTCTTCAATGTTCTCGGTTGCTGCAGGATCTATCATCATGCGATCAGTTTCGGATGACATGCGCGGTCGTGCACAATCTATTTACAACGGCGCATTCTTGGTTGGCGGCATTGCAGGTCCTGCAATCGGGGGTCTCCTTACGGGAATTTCTCTTCGCGCGCCTTTTTTTGCATATGCGATATTTCTTCTCTGCGCTGGAACGGTGGGCTTCTTCTTTCTCTCCCCTGGAAAGCGCGAGGTGACTACTAAAGACACTTCTGGCGACAACATGAAGATTTCAGAGGCGTTAAAGATTGTTCCGTACCGGACAGCATTAGCACTCACATTTGTAACTTCGTGGATTCTTTTTGGATTGAGATCTTCGATAATTCCACTTTTCGTGACGGAAGAATTGCACTCATCAGCATCTGTTGTAGGGTTGGGTTTCACTCTTGCAGCGCTATTTCAAGGAACTTTGCTTCTATCTGCGGGAGCCCTTTCAGATAGAAGGGGACGACGTTTCGCACTCATAATCGGCACAAGCGTCGTATTGGTTGGTGCACTAACTCTTGTTTTTGCAATCCACCCATGGATGTACTTGGCCAGCATGTGCGTGATGGGACTAGGCGGCGCATTTCTCTCCACAACACCAGCAAATATCGTGGGAGATGTCATCCGAGGTAAGAGTGGCCAAGTCATTGCCCTATTTCAGATGGCTGGTGATGCAGGAATGATTGTTGGGCCAATTACTGTTGGCTTTTTATCGGATGTCTTCTCTTTCCGAACAGCATTTTTGGTATCGGCTGTCGTATTTTCATTTTCAATAATTCTTGCATTTCGACTTCCAGAGACGCGAAAGTCACATATACAAAAAATTAGCCCCCACCAATACGGTGAGGGCTAATTTCACAATCGATTTACGTGTTATTAGTCTCCACTGCGAAGAATTGAAAGCAAGCGAAGTACTTCCATATACAACCAGACGATCGTAACCATCAGACCAAAGCCTGCACGCCATGATTCAACTTCTGGCAAGCCTGCATTGACGCCTTTTTGGATTTGATCAAAATCAAGAATCAGGAAGATGCTTGCGATGGCAACGCCAGCAAGTGCAAGGAGTAATCCAAGTCCGCTCACGCCATAGAGGCCCATACCGCCACCAACATTTGCAAAAGATGCAAACATGCTGACAAGTCCAAGAACTAAGTAACCAATCGCTGCGCCCATCACCATTCGTGTGAATTTAGGTGTTACGCGAACGCGGCCACTCTTATATGCAAAGAGCACGCCAACGAATGCAGCAAGGGTTCCGATAATTGCTTGGCTGACAATGCCAGGATAAATCGTGTTGTACACGTGACTGAGTGTGCCAAGTGCCAAACCTTCAAATGCTGCATAAGCCATGATCAGTGCTGGGCGAACGGTCTTGCTAAATGTATTGACCATCGCGAGCACGAAACCACCAAGGAAACCAATCATCAAGAAGCCGCCGCCAAGATTGAGGGTCCATGCAGCTGCGCCAGTGATTACCAAGATGCCGAAAAGAATTCCGGTACGAGTAACAACATCATCAATGGTCATACGACCTGTACGAAGTGATGAAGCTGCTGGTGCGTTGTAAAGATTCTCTAGTGTTTGTGGTGAATCAACAGGTGCATCGTGCTGGATTGTTGTTCCAGGGTTCATTGATGCGAAGCCACGTTGATTAAAGGCTCTTCCCAAGACAGGGTTTGAGCTTTGCATAGGTTCTTGTCTCCTTCTGTAGCCGATGGAAGATCCATCAGTAGTGGAACAATTCTAGGTTGCAGAAACTTCCCAGCAACCGCAGTAGACGCTCACAGGCTGAGATTTAACCTAGAAAAATCCACAAACCATGCTCAAAGTGAGAACTAACCTTAGGCAGCAGGCAAACCCGCGATAACGATCTCAGCTAGCGGCAAGCGCACTCGTGGTGCCTTCTCACGTTCAAGCAAGGCCTCATTATCAAGGTGCTCGGCCGGGGCTTGCTTACCCAGAACCAGGATTGCAGTTTGTGAGTAATTATCTGGAAGTGCGAATGGGCGCACCGATCCGTCCTCATTTGTTGTCACTGCAACTACCAGAATAAGAGCCGATACTGAAGGTGCCCAAGTGGCCTTCAGGTGCGACTTAATCGATTCTACTTACTCGACTTCGATATTAGTTTTTAGTGCTTTTCAATCTCTTTACTTCAAGATTTGAAACCATTGGATCGGAATAGAGTTTCCAATCAGCGAGTCCTTTGCTCTCCAAATATGCATCGTGACTCTTTTCGTCACTCCACACTTCATATAAGAAGATGGCGTTATCTCGATCTGCCTCCATAAGCACATCAAAGCGTTCGCACCCTTTAACTTTACGAACATGAATTGCATATTTCTCTACAGCCACAATGAACTCTTCAACATCCTTTGCCAGAAGGTTCATCTGGACAAAGAAATATTGCCTTTCATCAGATGACTTCTCCGACATGCCCTGCACCTCAACATGCTTTTCACCACGATAGACCTGCCAGTGATAAATCGACACAAAGAGAGCGGTTATCAGGATTCCTAGTGCAAAACGGGCCTGATGGAATGTTGCAACACCTATTTCTCCATTAAACAAATCATTAAAAGAAATATAGGTAATCGTAATCAATGAGATAAGTGATGCAACCGCCGTTACCCCAAAGAGTACGAATAAATAAATCCGCCTAACAAGTGAGCTCTGTTCGGCCAAGGGATCTTTTGCAACTTTATTCTGAATCGATTTCCATATGATCCACCAAATAGGGCCGCCAACCAATATTAAGGTCAATGCAACAATAAGAGTATTGGATGACTGAGGTCCCGTAATTTGCGTGGACTTTGACAGTGACTGCACGATTGACACTAAAATCATTGTGATTCCGCCAACCGCGGCAAGTAAACCAATACTGGCAATCACATATTCATAAATTCGGCGTATTTCTGTGCGGCCCGTACTTTGAGTCCGCCCTAGGACATCTCGGTGATACCAAACAACGATTAAGCCAACTAGGACCGCAGCTAATGTCGAAGGTGCATCATGAAAATATTGGGCTGCGCTTTCGGACTGGGTGTCGCCAAAAAACCACACTAATATCGAGTACAAGGTAATTGATGAGGCAATTACAGAAGTAAGTACTCCACCACCTACTCCAATAAGCAAAACGTACGCATACCAAATACTCTCTTTTTTAGCCTTAGCAGCGGTTCGAACCCAGTAGACATACCAGACTGGTGCGCCTACTAACAGAGTTATTAGACCACTTCGTAACGAATCACTTGAGTCAACTAAAGTTACATTCGTTTCAGTTGGAAATATTATTCGTAAGATGCCTTCTACCACTGTAATTAGGCCTACAAAGCTAAACCCAAGACCAATCAGCGAACCAATCAAATGGTCGCCAACGGTATTTTCTTCCCTGCCTAATTTATTATGTAATCTAAAATGAAAAAACCAGACAGCGCCCCAAACAATAAACTGTGCGATGTCACTGCCTTGGAGTGGATCCTCATGAATCACAACCCCATATAGGTTTACTTGTGAATTCATATTTAGTACAAGTGCAGTGATGGAGACTCCTGTTAGATAGAGATTCCAACCAAAAGTCACCGTTTCACTTGGGTCTTTACGAATTGTGCTACGTGTCCACATAGCCGTAGCTATGTATAGAGGAACACCAACTAGGGTGAAAGAAGAATCAAGCGCTAATGCTGCTCGGTCCGCATAGATAGTTGTTCCGATATGCAAAAACCGTCCCAAAAGACCACTAATCCCTATACCCGAGATAATCGTTAAGGCTAGAAGTAATCCATATTGAAAGAAACGGCGAATTCCCCCGCCTTTGGTCAATTGATTTCGACTACCAGAAAATACTTTTCTCGCGATGAAGATAAACAACCCAAGAATTACAAGGTTACCGAGAAGGGGCAAGAAATTCATTTTACGTACTCCCCGCAGTTGTATAACGGCCACGGAATGCCCGCAAGCCGCCACAATCCATCTTCCTTAACGAGCCGAATCGACTGATCTTCATCGTTCATACTATCGTTGAAAATTGAAGTGTCCCATTGAATAGAAATATGAACAACGGCCGTATCTTGTGTCACATCCGTTTTCACAAGAGATATTTGAATATTTTTGTTTAGGTTGGCCCGGTCAACATCTTCTACCGTGCATTTGCTTGACTTTGAGAAATAGTTGGCGGCAAGATCATTTCGCCCATCATTCATTGCCTGTAAGTAGGCTTGAAGAACCCGTTGTGGTGAACCGCTTTCAAAGTTATTTACAGTATTTTTTGAATTTGTCGCGACGACAATTGCTAGGACGGTAATAGCAACAACTATTATTGCCAAGTAAAAATTAGCCGTACCTTTTACTTTTCGCATACTTTAAGGATACTCGCGCTGCATGTAAGGACGTTTTCGGCAGAATCCATGGGGGGTTAGCCCGTTTACGGCGAAAGAGGGTGTCATCGAAAGTGAAGCGGCGCTACAACTCTTTCGCAACTACCCAGAATTTTTACAATAATCACTAGTCCGAATACCTCCAAGAGCAGGAATTTTTGCCAAAGTTTGGAGATCTTCATTGGAAAACCATGGCGCTTCAAGCCAGCACACCGAAAAACCCGGATAGTACAAAGTGCGATCACCACTAAATGAAATTGGAGGATTCTTGTTTAGTGATCTGAGATCTAGAAGTCCAAAGTCCATTCCTGCACCTGTTCCTTGTGCAGTTCCAAAAGGTTGACCCACATTGAGAGCGATAATCGTCCCCTTAGGCATTTTGGCATTTACATAAACCTCATTATTTGTTGCTTTATCTAGCCCGCCTACAAACTCCAAAAGTTCTTTTACATCTGGTCCAGGTTCATAGAGATGTCCAACTCGAATCATGATTCCGCAATCTGAAACTGCATTCACGCCAAATTGAAATACTCCCTCCTCAGTAAAATTGGTAAAGATATTTATTATCGTTGCGTCAAAAGGCAATCGAACAACTACTCCCGATTTATAGGGTTCTGGAATGCCCGACCACCTAATTGCACCGTGGGGCTTATAGTCATTACTTCTGTACAGACCTGGCGGAATCAGCCATTGAACTTCCGATAGATCGACAAAATCTTTAAGTGCAAATGCCGGCAAAATGCATTCAGGGGCAGGCTTTCCTGATACCCATCTATTTCCCGGTACTGCCCAATGCCACCCATCCATGTACTGTCCGATCTTCCACTGCGCTCTGTTTGTTGTAGGTGTTGCAGTCGGTGTTGCAGTCGGTGTTGCAGTCGGTGTTGCAGTGGGTGTTGCAGTGGGTGTTGCAGTCGGTGTTGCAGTCGGTGTTGCAGTTGTTTTAGGCGTAGGAATCGCTATTTTTGTTCCTTTATTCCATACCAATTTTTTACCATTTTTCACGCATTTGTATTTAATCCCTGCGATTGTTCGAGTGGAACCTATTTTTGAGCAAGGCGCACCGGGCTTAACTTGCGTTGCAGCACTTGCGTTTATCAACGTATGCAGTCCAATGACTAAACAGAGTGTCGCGACGAAACCCTTCTTAACCATAGAAAAATAGTACTCCGGGTCAAGCACCGGCATCAGAGGAATTCATGCTTCACAAGAGATCATTGAGGCAAAAAAACAACCCCAGCCGAATTCGACTGGGGTTGTTTTCTTACTAATTAATTACTTGGCTGATGTTGAATCCAGCTTTACTACCCGACCATGAAGAGGTTGTACGGGACGGTTGTTGCCTGAGTATGCCTCGAGGAACTGATTGATTTGTGCCTGAGACATTGTGATTGGGTGAGTCATGACGTTCCACTTCACGCCTTCAGTGCAACCAGGAGTCGTCAAGCTTCCGTCGTAGCGAAGTGTGGTTTTGGATGTTGGAAGCAACTTGCTCCACTCGAGCTCAACCTTGGTTGCTTCAGGATCCTCTGTTGCAGTTGTGAGCTTGTCTGTGAATGCCTTCCATTCAGCATTTGCAGCGCCAGCCTTGATGAAGACACCTACGACTGCAAGCTTGCCTGCATCACTCTTGTTAACAAAGTGAATTTCAACTGGGTAATGCATTCCATTAATCTCGTGCTCACTTGGAGCATGGAAGTGGAATTGCGCGAAGTTGTAAACGGTTCCGTCGATTGTTACCGAACTCTTTTCCGTTCCCAAAGGCTCTGCTTCAACAGTGTGACCATTGTTGAAGATACCTGCTTCGCTCTTTACATAAGAGAATTTGAGGTTTGTAAGGTCAGCCTTAACTGGCTTAACAATATTGATTGGTGACTGAGCTGTGCCATCGACACAGGTTGCGTAATTTGTTGGATCAACGCTCTTCCAGTGTGAAGGACCGGTTGCGCCGGTGTATGTCCAAGCAGTTGCTGCAAATGATGCAGTTGAAGCGACTACTAGTAGTGCAACACCCGCAAGGGCGCCGATCGCGAATTTAGATTTAATAGAAGGTATTCTCAAAAGACTCTCCGATTTTTTGGCCCACAACCAATTGCTGGGGGAACCCGAGAACATTAGTCGGAATCTCCCAATCACCCTAATTAGACCACCCCTAAGGAGCCGCCCTCACTAATAGTTCATGGTGCCCCGAGTGGGGGTCGAACCCACACTGGGAGGATTTTAAGTCCTCTGCCTCTGCCATTGGGCTATCGGAGGCGTTTTTACTTTCCATTACAGAAATGAGGAATTAAATTAAGCTGAATCTATATCGATTTGTGGCATCCAGGAAGGGCGAGATTTATTGAATTCTGAGATTGCAGATTCATGAACAAGTGTTATTTGTATGTCATCAAGACCCTCTAGCAAGCGCCAACGCGTGTAATCATCTATTTGAAAAGGTATTACCAGATCGCTTCGAATGATGTGGCGGGCAAGTAGATCAACAGTTACCCGAATACTTGGATCTGCCTCGATGGCATCGCTCAATTTATCAACAGATTTCTGGTCAACTTGAATCGTTAGTAGACCTGCTTTGCCAGAATTTCCACGGAAAATATCTGCGAATCGGGAAGAGATGACAACTTTGAAACCATAATCCATAAGAGCCCAGACAGCGTGCTCCCGGGATGAACCGATTCCAAAATTCACTCCAGCAATCAAAATGGATGCACCTTGGTATTGGGTTTGATTGAGTGCAAATGCTGAATCTTTACGCCAGAGTTCAAATAGCCCATCTTCGTATCCCGTACGCGTGACCCGCTTGAGATATTTTGAAGAAATTACCTGATCGGTGTCGACATTGCTCAGGCGCAGAGGAACAGCGATTCCCGTGTGAGAAGTAAATTTTTCCATGTTTGAGTCCTTCACGCCTTCGCAATTTGAGGTAAATCATCCGCGGATGCTAAGTGCCCGATAACGGCAGTAGAGGCAGCAACGATGGGCGAGACAAGGTGCGTCCTGCCGCCTTTTCCCTGGCGGCCTTCAAAGTTTCGGTTGGAAGTTGATGCGCTACGTTCACCGGCCGTGAGGTGATCAGGATTCATGCCCAAACACATGGAACAGCCTGCTCCACGCCACTCGCCGCCAGCATCTGTAAATATGACATCAAGTCCTTCTGCTTCAGCTTCAAGGCGTACCCGAACTGATCCAGGAACGACCAGTAATCGTGTATGGCTCGCCACCTTTCTTCCCCTGAGAATTTCAGCTGATGCGCGTAAATCTTCAATTCTGCTGTTGGTGCAGGAACCAATAAAGACAGTGTCAATCTTGATTTCGCGCATAGGTGTGCCCGCGATCAAATCCATGTATTCAAGCGCTTTTTGTGCAGCATCTTGTTGAGCAGAATCCGTAAAATCTGACGGGAAAGGAACGTTAGCGCTGAGAGGAACGCCTTGACCTGGATTTGTGCCCCATGTCACGAAAGGAGAGATTGCATGTGCATCGAGAAATATCTCTTTATCAAACACTGCATCTGGATCGGTGGCAAGAGTCTTCCAGTGCGCGACCGCTTCATCCCAGACGGCTCCAGTGGGGGAAAATTTGCGACCTGCCAAGTAGTCATAAGTTTTTTTGTCAGGAGCAATCATTCCTACTTTGGCTCCCCATTCAATCGACATGTTGCACAAAGTCATTCGTGCTTCCATGGACATGTGCTCGATTGCAGACCCGCGGTATTCCACTGCATAACCTTGACCGCCACTGGTCCCTGTCTGGGCAATTAACGCCAACACAAGATCCTTGGCGCTCACTCCAGGAAATAACTCGCCGGTGACAGTCACCGCCATAGTTTTGAATTTGGCTTGAGGCAGAGTTTGAGTGGCGAAGACATGCTCGACTTCGCTGGTACCAATTCCGAAGGCCATCGCACCGAAAGCCCCGTGTGTGGATGTATGTGAATCTCCGCAAACTATGGTCATTCCAGGTTGCGTGAGTCCTAGCTCTGGCCCGATAACGTGAACAATTCCTTGATCGGCGCTACCAAGTTTGTAAATCGGGATGCCGAATTCTTGGCAATTGTTGCGAAGGGTTTGCACTTGCAATCGGGAGATTGGGTCAGTAATTTCCTTGTCGATATCGGTTGTGGGCACGTTATGGTCTTCAGTTGCTAACGTTAAATCGGGTCTGCTAATTTTACGTCCGGCAATTCGCAAACCATCAAATGCTTGAGGGGTAGAGACTTCATGAATTAGATGAAAGTCTATAAAAAGCAAATCTGGTTCATTGGGAGCACTGCGGACTACATGTTCTGCCCAAACTTTCTCCACCATAGTTTTACCCATTACGAATTCCCTTCAGCGAAATGTGCAGGCGGGAATGAGCCAGCTCTTAGAAGCGCCCCAGGCAAGTGCTTGCCAAGTTTGCCTTCTAACCATGCGCTAGCTTCCAGTATGTAACCGAAATTGATTCCAGTTTGGACATTCATTCGATTGAATAGGTAGAGAAGATCCTCAGTGGCCACATTTCCCGTTGCCTTAGGTGCAAATGGACAGCCACCCGTGCCCCCAATGCTGGCATCCAAGACGGTAGCTCCTGCTTCAATGCCTGCTACTGCATTTGCAACGCCGGTATGTCTAGTGTCATGTAAATGAAGCCGAAGAGGCATAATGGACGGCGCGTACTCTCGCGCAAACAAAACGCGCTCGGTGATATCACGTGGAATGGCAACGCCGATTGTGTCGGCTAAGGCGAGTTCATCAGGGCCTGTGTCGATGGCTCGAGCCATGACATCCTTGATTCGGTCCATGGAAACTTCACCCTCGAACGGGCATCCAAAAGTTGCGCCAATGGTCACCGTTGTTGAGAGCCCTGCCTCGCGTGCCATAGAGACTAAACCTCGTGCCATCGAGATGGACTCTTGCGTTGTCATTCCTTGGTTTTTCCCACAAAAAGTATCTGTTGCGACAACCACGATATTTACTTCATGCACTTTCGCCAATATCGCACGCTCGAGACCTCGAGCATTCATAATTAACCCCGAGTATTTAACGCCTTCAGGTCGGGGTAGGGCGGCCATGACTTCACTTGCATCGGCCATCTGCGGGACTTTTAGGGGATTAACGAAACTTGTAACTTCAATTCTTCGAACACCGGCACGGATAATTTGCTCAATAAGTTCGACTTTCTCTTGCGTAGAAAACAGCTTTGCCTCATTTTGCAGACCATCGCGAGGAGAGACTTCGAGTATTTCCACGGTAGACATAGATCCTCCTTGTAAGAAATTTTTTTACGAATTCTAAAATGGAAACCACCTCAACTTTGTTCAGCGGAGGTGGTTTCCAATGTTATTTTAGAGAAGCGGAACTGGCCATTTTGGAGCGTGTAGGCCCGTTTCTGCAAAGGCATTCTCC
>CAEZWO010000017.1_pt1 | contig 14622 bp, 11 predicted proteins | sample 7265011 | NCBI WGS metagenome assembly CAEZWO01 (sample SAMEA6813884, study PRJEB35770) | uncultured Actinomycetes bacterium | biome: Freshwater; feature: Freshwater reservoir; material: water | place: Czech Republic | collected 2015-11-04 | depth 0.5m m | reverse complement strand
CTAGCTTCTGCGCAAACTACGTTAACTTTGGTGCAAGCAAATATCGCTGGCGCAAAGCAAGACGTTGCTAGCAATCTTTCAATACGCTCCCAAGCATGCAAAAAGGGCGTCTGACCACTACACAGTAGATATGGCTAGCCCTAGTTAGGTTCAGTACGTAGGTCCCTACAGTTACAAGGGTGGCAAGTAAAAAAGGCCTGCGCGTAATAGCCCCTGGGTTATTGATTCTGCATATATTTCTGCGTGTATTGCTGTCGAGTTCAAATGTATTTGTTGACCTCTACCTTTACAGCGCGATTGGTTTTGCATGTATGGGGCTTGTTCTACTTTCTCCGACCCTCACTGATCGGATAACCAAAACATCACTTGCACTAGCTATTGGAATATGGTCAACCGGTTCGGCTCTTTCGGCATGTCAAGAGTTTTACTCAATGCCAACTTTCACTTCAAACCTACCAAATAGCCTCTATTTACTTCTCTACCCATGCCTATTTGTAGCTATTCCGCGAAGCCTAGTAACGCTTGTTCGTTTCGGAGTAGTAGAGGTATTGGATTCAACAATCGTTGGATTGGGATTAACTTCACTAGGAACTGCATTTCTTATACGTCCTGCATTACCTCACTTTTCTGGAAACTTCACCGACACCTTCTTTGCCATACTCTTCCCCGTTGCAGATCTTGTTTTGTTAGCGCTGACTCTTTCTTTCATAATTACAAAGAAGCTTTCAGCCCGCAGGGTGCTGATAATCCTTGGTGTTAGCGTTTTCTCCGCATCAGACTTTATTTTCCTCTGGCTCACCGTCAATCATCATTATGTTTTTGGAACCATCACTGATGACGGTTGGTTAATCGGACTAGTTTTTCTTTCTGAAGCGATGTGGCATCGAGGAAATGAGGATCAAGAAAGAGACTCTATGCACCCAGTTACCATTGCGCTTTCGGTATTAATGAGTGCAACCTTGTTGGGAATCACATCTTTGCATCCAGGTTATCTCCCTGATTTCATTTTGATTCCGACACTCACTACTTTAATTTTGGCATTCATTCGAATGACAATTGCACTTAGGCAGGCACGTGCTATCGGAGAAGAGCGCACACTTGCCCGCACTGATGAACTCACAGGCTTACCTAATCGTCGTCGCTTCATTTCCGAGCTCAACGGGCTCTCAAAATCAGATGGCGTTGAGTCAGCGTTACTGTTACTCGATTTAGATGGTTTCAAGCCAATTAATGATAAACACGGTCACGAAGTGGGCGATCTGCTCCTGCGAGAAGTTTCTCATCGATTTTCGCGTGCACTTCCCCACGGTTCACTTATTGCTCGACTTGGGGGCGATGAGTTTGGAATTATTCTTCGTGGTGATCGACATTCAACTTTTGAGACAGCTCTCGCACTTCGGGCAACATTGAGTTATCCGTTCTCTATTGCAGAAAATCAAATATCAGTGGGTGTCAGTATTGGATATGTTGGAAATGACGGAAACGGTGATCTCCTCAAACGTGCCGATAGCGCTATGTATCACGCCAAACGAGAAGGTATTGGAGTTTGGGCAGAACCTTTAAGAGTCTAAATCTTGATTTCAGCTAATCGAGCTAATGATTCGTGGCGCTCTGCCGCATGATCCACAGTTCGTTGTACATACCCTTGAGAATATCCATCTGCATGCAGCCAGGGTTCATGTGTAGCTATTCCGCTGAGATGACGCAACTCAGGTACGTATTTCCTCACGTATGCCCCGTCTTCATCAAATCGCTTGCCCTGCTCAACCGGGTTGAATATTCGATAGTAGGGAGACGCGTCAGTGCCGCACCCTGCAGTCCATTGCCAGCCGTGTGAATTTGAGGCAACATCGTTATCGACTAAATACTTCATAAAAAAGTTAGCGCCGTGTTGCCATTCCAGATGTAGATCTTTCACCAAGAATGATGCAACTATCATTCGAGTGCGATTATGCATCCATCCTTCTTGCACTAACTGGCGCATTGCTGCATCAACAAATGGGTATCCGGTTTTTCCAGCACACCAGGCATCAAAATTCTCCGATGGTTTGTCATAACGCATATTGGCAAAACGAGGTGCATAGTAATCCCGCGAAGTGTGCGGGTTATGGTGAAGTACATCTGCATAAAATTCACGCCAAGCAATTTCTTTTCGAAATATTTCGCTACCAGTTCCTTTACCGAGTCCTGCCAGTAATGTTCTTGGATGTATCTCTCCCCAGCGCAGATGTGCACTTAACTTGCTTGTGCCATCGATTGCGGCGAGATTTCTTTGCTCGTCATAATTTTCTAACTCAGAATCCTGAAAGGATTTCCATCGCGACAACGCTGCTGACTCTCCAGCTGGCGGCAAAGAAACACCTTCTGGGATTCCCCATTGCGGAAATTGACGCTCTGAACTCTTAATTTCAACGCACACAATTTTTTTGGGCACGCCAACAGGTGCACGCCATCCGTGCGTTGCCCAGGCTCTAAAGAAAGGGGTGTAGACCTTGTACGGGGTGTCATCGCTCTTTCGGATACGCCCTGGCGCTATCGCATAGGGACTTCCCGTCTTCGTTAAGTGAATTCCTGCTGCTTCTACTCGTGCATCTCGAGCAACTCCATACGGTGCATACTCTTGAGCAACGTGCACGGATGTGGCGTTGTACTCAGAAATAAGTTCACGCAAAACCACTACAGGGTCTCCAGAAATAACTTTCAATCGCCCGCCCAACGAAGCATCAAGGGAGGCGAGAGAGGCAGCAAGGTATGCACGACGATGATCTCCTGCGCGATTGGCAATTTCCATATCCATAATAAAGATCGGCACAATTTCATCCGACTCATCGATTGCAGCTAAAAGAGCTGGGTTATCACTGAGGCGAAGGTCTCGCCGAAACCAGAATATTGCTCTGTTATTCATGGCATGATTTAAGCATTATGCAGAGAATAAATCGCTTTCAAATTCGCAGCGTTCCCGGAGAGGTTCACACTCTAGATTTTGATGGCCGAAGAGTGGATTACTGGGCTCCTCCGACGCCGACTGATCGCCTCCTCATCGCACATGATGGTCAAAATGTCTTTGACAGGCGGACCGCTACCAGAATGATGACCTGGAAAATGGCACAGTCGGCTCTTCGCGTTAGCGAGAAACTCGGAATTACCCCTCCTGCAATTATTGGCGTATTTCACAGCCAAAGTGATGAAAATCCATGGGGGCGATTTAAGGACCTCACTCCTGAGGATGTATTCAAAGGTGGAGTGAAGCCACTAGGTGCTATTGATCCAACTTTTTCCTTGGACCAACTAGAAGGAAATAAATACCTTTCACAAATAACCGACGACATTGCTCCAACAATCTGTGCAGAGCTTGGACTTGAAATTGCGAAACTAGACAAAGCAATTATTGGATCAAGTATGGGCGGCCTTGCATCTCTCTATGCACTTGGCAAACGCCCTGATTTTTTCACGACAGCTTTGTCATTTTCTACACATTGGCCCATTGGTGGAAACCCCTTAGTTGATGCACTCATCAATGGACTTCCACAACCTAGCTCACACAAAGTATGGATGAGCCACGGGGACAAGGGCCTTGATGCTGAATATAGCCCGTTTCAAAAATATGCCGATGCGCTAATGATTGAAAAGGGTTGGCACCTTCAGCAAGACTTCATGACAAAGACCTATAGTCGTTCGGGTCACAACGAACGTTCTTGGGCAAAGTACATAGATCAACCGATGAATTTCTGGCTAGCTTAGTTTGTATATTCCTACACCTGCTGATGCGAAATTAATCTTTGTCCCTGATGTTGTTGGACCATAAAGCGTCTTTGCTTTTGTAAGGATCGCACCTAAATCAATCTGTGCACTCGTCCGAGTAACCACAACAAGAAGTTTCTCTTTTTTGCTTTCTCGGATATAGGCAACGTAGTTATTTTCAGTTACCACCCATTGCAACCCTCCGTCAGACAGCGCATGGGATTTCCTGCGAATAGCAATCAATTTCTTTACTTCAGCAAGAAAATCTGTATCCCACGTATCTTTGTCATCCCAATTAATGGTCCTGCGCGCATCCTCGCCCCACGCACCTTGCAGGCCAACTTCGTCGCCGGCAAAAATTGAAGGAACTCCTGGGTACGTCAGCAAAATTCCCATCCCTGCAATGTGGTGGGCAACATCATGCCCTACGACATTTCGAAAGCGAGCGGTGTCATGTGAATCTAGAAGCAACATACTCGAGACAAGTGATCTCCACGGTATACCTGCATTAAAGGCAGACATTGCAGTAGCCATATCTTTTCCGGAAAAGGTTGGAATCGCTGTAGGTAAACCAAAGAATCCAAACTTCACGTCGGCATTGTGTTGTAACCATCCCCAAATTGGGCGCATAAATCCGTTGTAATTCATGGTTCCGTGCCAACCAAAACCATCAAGATCGGCAGGAAAGTTATCTGCATTTTCTGCAACTAGCCATGCATTGGGATTCGTCTCATCCATTGCATCACGAATGCCTTGGACGACCATTGCATTTAAATTCTCGCCTTTGTAAACGCCCGTCATATTTCCGACATCAATTCGCCACCCCGACATGGAAAAAGGCGGTAATAGCCATTTCTTCACAATGGATCTCTTGCCGCTATACAGGAGTGCTTGAAGTTTCTCGGAGGAGAAATTTAGTTTTGGCAAGGAAGCCAGCCCCCACCAGCCTTCGTATCCATGCTTGATGCTTTTGTCCCAGTAGAAAAATGCGCGTTCTTTGGACTTCTTATCTGTAAGCGCCTTCTTAATCCAAGGATGCCCAGCTCCGCAGTGATTGGTGGTCAAGTCCCCCATCATTGCGATGCCAGCCTTCTTGGCGGCGCCAGCAAGGGCAATCATCGCCTTATCTCCACCAAGTAATGGATCGACATGATCAAAACTACTTGCGTCATACCTATGAGTTGACGAGGCTGGAAAATACGGAGTGAAATAGATTCCGTTGATTCCTAGATCCTCTAGGTGAGATAAATTGGAACGGACACCATCTAGATCCCCGCCAAAGAATTCATGTCCTGTGCTTTTATCCCGTCCGTGAGGAATGTCATTCCACTCTCGGGCAACAAAGGTTTTAGGCATGAGGGATTTGTACTTCTCACTGGTGGCAAAGCGGTCAGGAAATATTTGATAGAAAACGGATGAACGAATCCAAGAAGGATTTGCTGGTGTTGCCAACAGTTGAAAGTCCTGTGCGCTGGTGACATCGTAGGTATGAACGCCGCTGCCATTGAGCCACCTATAAGTGACGCCATCTAGCATGAGAAATCTGTAACTTGTTTTCTTGTTCATGACTTCGGCTTTTACTGACCACCACGACTCACCATTGGCGGATGCAGACTTCTTCATAGGAAAATATCTTGGCTCGCCATCATGATAAATGCGAAGCATTGCTTGATCTATAGGAAAATCATCTGGAGTACGAAACTTAAGAGTAATCTTCTCGCCAACTTCAGGAGAAGAGTTACTTACATAAAGTTCACTGCCATCATGATGCGGGTATCGAAACGGTTGCATGGCTGAGCTCATAGCTCTTTCCTTTCGAATTCGTTGCAGTAGCCCTTATTTCCAGAGTTTGCCCAAGGAAATCCTGAGGGTCAATATAAACTCGGTAAGGGGCATTTGTATCAACACCTAGTGGTTGCCAACCCCCACCGCTAGCCATCTTGGCTTCGAAATTGACTGTGAGTAGGTCACTGGTAGTTAAGGCGGCCTTTGCTTCCAAGAACCCAGTGAGATCATCTTCAGTCACGATTAATTTACCCGGTTTGACTGATGTGAGATCGATAGTTTTGTTAGCTTTTAATATGACTGTTGAAAGGGCCGGGACTGTAAGAGTTATCTTCTCTCCTTTGACCACTTGAATTGGGCTCCCAAGTAGCACTTTCCACCCGCCTTGCGAAGTGGCTGTCGTGACCACAGCTTTTTGAGCTTTATCCGAGTTATTAAAAGCAACTACATATTCGCGATTCTCTTTCACATCTTTCTTCGAAATTACAAAGAGTGAACCCGAAGTGGATCGTATTTGCATCTGTGAATTTGATAAGCCAGGATTTGCAGACCGTAGTGCAGCAAGAGATTTTATGTACTTTGCTATTGGGTTGGTTGCAGTAACTGCGAACGAATCACCATTTCCAATTAACTTCCCACCAACCCTGGCCTCTGACTTCCAAAATCCAACTTGTGTCGGAAACATGTCCTGGCGAGCTAACTGATCGGTACCATCGCCGGTTCCTGTCATTCCAACTTCATCGCCATAGTAAACAGTAGGAATTCCACGTGAAAAATACATAAGTGCGTTAGCTAGGAGGGTTCTTGGAAGAAGTTGATTAGCTTTCTGAACTTTTCTGGATTCAATGATGTATGCAGAACGTCCCATGTCATGATTGCCGATAAAGGTAACAAGATTATTTGCATCTGATGTTGCACTCGTATAAAGATCATCAGATAGGAAGAGCGACTCTAAATCAGCCGCACCTGAATACCCTGAGGCAAAATCTGTGGCACTTTTTTGAAATGGAAAATCAAGAACAGTTTGTAGTTTATTTCGCCGAACATACGTCATTAAGTCATTAACGTTATTAATCGCGACTTCACCAAATATTGTAAAGTTTGAAATACCAGCGCTTTGGGCTGAATTTTGAATTAGTGGGCTCCAATTTTTAAAGAAGTTGTCATCCACATGGCGGGCAGTATCGACGCGAAATCCAGAGAATCCAAAGTCCTTAATCCATTTGCCATAGACATCAGCCCAACCTTGATAAACCGCTTGTTTTTCGGTTGCAAGGTCATCTAAAGAATAAAAATCACCAATTTGAAGACAAGACCCATCGCCCCAGCATTTATCCATGGCCCCTACGTTGTGATAATTCGTAAGATCATTAAGCCAACTTGGGCTTTTAGCATTCTCTTGACCGGCAGGTATGAAAGCTTTCTGATTCTCATAGCTAATCACATCACCCGTGTGGTTAGTAACGACATCAAGAATTATCTTAAGATGTTGTTTCTTGGCACATTCCATAAATGCTTTGAGATCATCTTTAGTTCCAAGATGAGGATCTACATTGAGAAAATCCAACCCCCAGTAGCCGTGATAGCCAGCTCCGTGACTTGTAGCGGGAGCTTGAACAACAATTGGAGTAATCCATACGGCTGTAAAGCCCAAAGATTTAATTCGCGCTAACCCGTTATCGCCGCTCGTGCATGTGCCTGTGAGTCCTTTTAGGTCTCCTCCATGGAAGAAAGCCTTTTCGCTCGGATCAAATCCAATATCGCCAGAAATGCTGTCGTTGCTTCTGTCTCCATTTGCATACCGATCTGGCATAACAAAGTAGATGAGATCTTTTGCGAGTCCAACTGTGGGCAAGGCGGGAGATGCCGCTGTAGCCATTGAGGTAGCAAGTAGAAAGAATGCAAGTAGCGAAGCAAAAGTGGCTTTGCGCTTCAAAATTATCCCTTAACCGAACCTGCCGTTAAGCCATTGACAATGTATTTCTGTAGAGACAAGAAAATTACGACAATTGGGATAGAGGCCAAGATAGAACCAGCGGCAAACGGTCCCCAGTTTTGAGAATATTGTCCGCCGATGAATTGCTGCAAACCAACCGCAACTGTGCGGCCATCCATTTCAACTAAGAATAGGCGAGCTAAAATAAACTCGTTGAAGGTTCCGATGAAACTTAGAAGACTGACAACAGCGAGAACTGGCGCTGCAAGTGGAACGAAAATTAGCCAGTAAGTCTGTACAGCACTTGCACCATCGATCTTGGCTGCTTCGTCTAGCTCGGCAGGAATTGAATCAACAAATCCCTTGAGCAACCAAATGTTTACGCCCATGGATCCACCAAGGTAAACCAATACAAGTCCAGCTTGGCTACCTAAACCAATCTGAGGTGCAAACCTATATACGCGTTCCATGATTACGTATACGGCAGAAAGAGCAAGAATTGCTGGAAACATTTGGACTAAAAGAAGAAGTTGGATACCAAATTTCTTACCTTTAAATTTCAATCGGCTGAAAGCGAATGCAGATGCGGCTCCTATAACAACCGAACAGATTGCCACCGTGGAAGCAATTACTAATGAGTTCTGCACCCAATGCATAAAGGGGATTTTTGGTGAATTGAAAAGGAACCTAAAGTTCTTTAATGAAAACTCTGTCGGGACAAACGAGGTGAGATGCAAACTTCCGTTTGTACTCAATGAAGAAAGAACAACTAAATAGAGCGGAAAAAGCGAAAAGAGGCATACAGCGATGGCAAGTACATGGCGCCAGAGGTTTTCCCTCACCCAATTGTTCATCCGAAGGTCTCCATAACTTTCGACTTCTTGAGGCCATACAAGGAGATGGATGCGACCAGAACAAAAATGAGGACTGAAATAGCGCTAGCTAATCCGAAATCTTGAGTGTTATTACCAAAGGCGATTTGGTAGGTGTAACTGATCAGAATGTCGGTAGCCCCCGCGATCTGTCCATCCAAGGTTTCTCGAGGCCCTCCACCTGTCAACAAATAAATCAAGTTAAAGTTATTGAAATTAAAGGCAAATGATGCAATGAGCAAAGGGGACAATATCTGAAGCAGTAGAGGAAGGGTGATCTTCCTAAAGATTTGGCGAGGATTCGCGCCATCAATTGCTGCAGCCTCTTGAAGTTCAGTGGGGATGGCCTGCAACGAACCTGAGCAGATCAAATAGAAGTATGGGAAACCTAGCCACAGATTTACAAGAAGTACCGCTCCGCGAGCAAAATTGGCATCCGTGAACCAAGCGATGTGAGTGTGCAGTAGGTTATTAATCGCACCAAATTCAGTGTCGAACATTCCTGCCCAAATCAAAATACTCATAACGCTAGGCATGGCATAAGGCAAGATCAAAATAGAACGATATATACGACGTCCGCGGATCTTTCTATTAAGTGCCATGGCTAGTAGAAGTCCGAGAGCAAATGTCGTAAGCACCGACATTCCAGCAAAAACCACCGTCCAAATAAAGACCTTAATTAGAGGTGTGCGCACTTTTTCATCGGATACGAGCTTTGTGTAATTCTCAAACCAAATGGGTGCACGCCAGCCCGGGGTAAGCATTTCATCTGGCGCGCCGACTTTGGCCCAATTGCCTCGACCGTTGTCTTTGTATGTATCGCCTGTGACTACATTCTTGATTACTCCCGCTGCTTTGTCATAGGTCAGCGATTGTTGAAAGACTGCTCCGACGTTCTGGCCTTCGATTCCGATATAGAACTTATCTTGATATTTATAATGAATCCTCGAGTAATCATCACTCTTGGAAAGCGTCTCTGCCGAAATTAATGTAAAGCCGGGGGCAGCAGTTGCCACACCATTTTCATCTAATGTCACACTGGAAGCCGGTACTTCGGTACGCGCGTCTTTTGTAGAGATAAAGAACTTATTATTTGCTATATCTGAAACTAAGATTGCGAAATCTCCCGATGGAGTTTCTCCAACATTGATATCAAATGTGGTTCCATTAGCGTCAGGTTCGGCACCAAGAGTTACAACTTGTTGGGTCGCTTCGCCTTTTCCAAGAATATTTCCAGTTTGATAATGATATGTGGACATGGAAAGTGTAAAAATAATTGGGGCTATGACGAATGCAATGAAGAAAAGGATTCCCGGAACAAAGAACTTAAGCGGGATAGAAAACTTAGTGAGATAAGTAAAATTGAGCGCCAAAATTGCAAATAGGAGAAAGGATCCAATCGCATATTCTTTTTGAACAAAGGCATGTTCTGTGAGCAAGGCAAGTATGGCGGTCACTATTGCAAGTAGTGCAACCTTGCCCATAAACGCGAAATTACCGCGTACAAATCCGCTCACTGGAGTGGCTTCTCCTTTTTATCTCGAGTTAAACTTTCGTTGAATACCTGTAAAGAGTAGCGTGGGCGGGAAATTTCTCCCGCCCACGCCATTCAACTACTTAATCTGAGCCCTACGATTTAGAGATCAGCTTTTCCAACTGCAACGTTCTTCTTCCACATTGCGGCTAGCTTCTTGCCTTCAACAACAGCATCTTTGCCTTGGACCAAAACTGCGGTCCAGTATCCACCTGATGAATCCCAGTAGTTAGCTCCACCGGCATTGCTGCCAAGGAACGCACCGATTTGTGGGATACCAGCAAGAGTTGCTGCGTTAGCCATGTTCTTCTGAGCTTCGGAAACTGATGCGCTTGCTTGTGCATCTAGGTTAGCCGGTGGGCGAAGTTCAATAGCTTCGTATGCAATTTGGCCAGCGGCAGATGCAAAGTAGCCAGTCAGAAGTGACTTGGCTGCAACTGCTACGCCGTGCTTCTCTGCATTTGTTGTTAGGAATGCGCCGTTGACGCTACCGAACATGTGGCCGTATGTACCGGCAACAACGCCTGGTACTGGCATGAAGTTCATTGTGAAGCCTAGATCCGCATACTTCTTCCACTCCCAGTTACCGAGTGTTGCGTATGGAACTAGACCAGCCTTGAAGTTATCTGCGCAACCTGTGTCAGTTGCTGGGAAGAAGCCGTTGCTCTTGCCGTTGGCATCTAGCAAATACTTCTTAACGTTGTTACCAAAAGTTGTTCCGTTGAAGCCCTTGTAGACATCTGGAACACCCTTTGCGCGCATGAAGTATGGATCTGCGCCTAGAGCTGAAAGACCTGAAAGTCCGCCCCATGCCATTCCTCCGCCAGTAAAGCAAAGACCAGCTTTAAGACCCTTAGATACTTTGTTTGCCTTGTAGAAATCAACCATGTCGCCGTAAGTCTTTGGCGCAGTTGTAACGAGCTTTGTGTTGTAAACCATTGCTACGTTGTTGATATCTACAGGTACTCCGTAAATCTTTTTCTTGTAAGTAAGATCAAAGAAGTTCGTAGCTGCAAACTTTGACTTTTGTGAAGCGGTAAGTGTTACTGGAGCGAGCTTTCCGCTCTTAGCCAACTTCGTTACCCAGTCATTTCCACCGATGAAAATATCTGGACCAGCTGATCCAGTGTATTTATCAAGTGCATCGCCTAGTGCATCGTAACTTGAGAAACTTACGACCTTGATTGTGCTGCCTGGAATAACATTTGGGTTAGCAGCAAAAAGAGTTGTTAGATGGGGTCCGCGTGTTTCGTCCGCCCAGATAAGAATTTCACTTGCAGCGTGTGCGGCAGGAACCACAGTTGCTGTTATTGCGAGAGCGGCACTGGCGATAACGCCAAATAAGCCGAGACGCTTACGATTCATTAAATCCTCCATGGATTGAATTGCTGCACGAGGGGTGTCAGCATGGCTATTTTCACCATGTGGACACACTGGGTCAAGCCAGGAACCACCCTTTAGCTTTTCTTTATCCGATTGTTATGAAGGGTTATTTGTTGCAGAAAACCCTGAAGCGCAAAACGGACAATCAGTTTATTTTAGGAATGAAGTTGAACGACCGAATCATCCCAACCATTGACCGTTTCAGCCTTGCGAGGACCTTTACCAATATATCGAGCAGAGGGGCGAACCAAGCGACCCGTACGTTTTTGCTCGAGAATATGTGCACTCCATCCCGCAGTACGTGCTGCAGTAAACATAGATGTAAATAAGTGCGCAGGAACCTCTGCAAAATCAAGCACGATTGCTGCCCAGAATTCCACGTTGGTCTCAAGAATTCGCTCTGGATGGCGCTCATGCAATTCAGTCAGAGCAGCCTTTTCAAGTGCGAGCGCAACTTCATATCGTGGTGCATTTAATTCTTTTGCAGTGCGACGCAATGTGCGTGCGCGTGGATCTTCAGCGCGATAAACGCGGTGGCCAAATCCCATAAGTCGTTCTCCGCGATCCATAATGCCCTTTACATAGGCAAGTGCATCGCCAGTTTTTTCAACTTCTTCGATCATGTGAAGCACGCGTGAAGGTGCGCCACCGTGCAGTGGGCCTGACATCGCACCAATCGCACCGGACAAAGCTGCTGCAACATCTGCTCCAGTTGATGCAATAACGCGGGCAGTAAATGTGGATGCATTCATTCCGTGTTCTGCTGCAGAAACAAAATACGCGTCGATAGCACGCACGTGTAGTGGATCTGGTTCTCCGCGCCAACGAATCATCATGCGCTCTACAACTGTATGCGCTTTATCAATCTCAGTTTCTGGAACAGGTGGCGCAATTTGACCGCGAGCTGCTTGTGATAAATATGAAAGAACCATTACGGATGCACGTGCAAGATTGCTGCGGGCTTCGGCATCATCAATATCAAGCAGTGGTTTAAATCCCCAAGCTGGTGCGAGCATTGCAATTGCAGATTGAACATCTACACGAACATCACCTGAGTGAACAGGCAATGGAAATTTTTCTGCGTTTGGAAGACCTGGATTGAATTCATCATCAACAAGCAATCCCCATACATTTCCAAAAGAGACGCGTCCAACGAGTTCTTCAATATCTACTCCGCGATAACGAAGTGCACTGCCTTCTTTATCCGGCTCTGCAATCTCCGATTCAAATGCGATGACACCTTCAAGACCTGGTTTAAAATCATCAGACATTTGTTGCCCCTTTACTTTTTCCCCGTAGCGCCACACAGTCGCGAGCGCTAATGAGGCCAATTCTGCCCCCTTGCAGGGGGTGGTTACGACCAAGCTTGGCACTGCTGGTGCTCATTTACGCTCATTTAGAGGCGAGATGCCAACTTTGAGAAAGTGACGTTAGATACAGGTATGGAAAAACTCACCCGTGAAGATATCGCCGCGATGCGCCGCTCATATGGAGATGCCGGTCTAGATAGCTTGCCCGCTGATCCACTCATTGCCTTTTCGCAATGGCTACATCAGGCCCATGAGAACCCACTGATCATTGAGGCCAATGCCATGGTGCTTTCTACGACAGATCACGAAGGCGAAATGTCGGCACGTTCTGTATTGCTTAAAGATGTTTCGCAGAATGGGTTCACCTTCTTTACCAATTACTCATCTCGCAAGGGGCTAGCTATTCACTCACAGCCACAGGTCACACTGCTCTTTCCTTGGTATGCACAAGAGCGTCAAGTAACTATCAATGGAGTTGCCTCGCAAATCTCACGAAGTGAAACAGATGAATACTTCGCGACCCGTCCATGGAATAGTCAGATTGGAGCATGGGCTAGTCGTCAGTCCGCTCCCCTCGAGTCTCGAGCCGAATTAGAAGATCGATGGGCAGCCGCGGCAGAGAAATGGCCAGAAGGAACGCCCGTACCGACTCCGCCGCAATGGGGCGGGTATCGAGTAATGCCAACATCTATTGAATTCTGGCAAGGACGATACTCACGTTTGCATGATCGTCTTCGATACGAGCGTCCCCGTAAATATGACCAAAGCAACTCAGGTGAGGCAAATAGCGAGTGGGAGTTGACCCGCTACTACCCGTAGGCTCTCCCCGTGAGCAACGATATTAAGATCCCAGATAACCTCAAACCCGCTGACGGTCGCTTTGGTTGTGGACCTTCAAAGATTCGCCCTGAAGCTTTAGCTGCACTTGCAGCAAGTGGCGCATCAATTTTGGGAACTTCTCACCGTCAAAAGCCAGTTAAGCATGTCGTGCATCGCGTGCGAGAAGGACTTAACTCATTATTTGAATTACCCGATGGCTACGAAGTTATTCTCGGAAATGGTGGCTCGACTGCATTTTGGGATATCGCCACTTTTGGACTTATCGAATCTCGCTCACAACATTTAGTTTTCGGAGAATTTTCATCCAAGTTCGCACTCGCTGCCAAAGAAGCGCCCTTTCTTGGAGAACCGACGGTCATTAAATCTGAACCCGGAACCCATCCTCAAGCTAGCGCCGAAGACGGCATCGATGTTTATGCACTTACCCATAATGAAACAAGTACCGGCGTATCTATGCAGATTAAGCGCCCTGTTGGCACTGACGGTGCACTCGTCTTGGTAGATGCAACTAGTGCCGCTGGCGGCCTTGCTGTGGATGCAAAAGAATTCGATACCTACTACTTCGCACCTCAGAAATCCTTCGCATCAGATGGTGGTTTGTGGCTAGCAATCATGAGCCCTGCAGCAATCACCCGCGTTGAGAAAATTAAGGCAAGCCAGCGTTGGGTACCTGCATTTTTTGACCTCACTACCGCGATTGAAAATAGTCGGCTAGATCAGACTTACAACACGCCTGCCCTAGTAACAATGATGTTATTGGCCGATCAAATCGAGTGGATGAATTCCAACGGCGGAATGAAATTCTCTGCCGGGCGCAGCGCAGATTCAGCCTCTCGCTTATACGGATGGGCAGAAAGAACTTCATACACCACGCCTTTCGTGACGGACCCATCCATGCGATCTAACGTTGTAGGAACCATAAATTTTGACGAGAGTATTGATGCAACGAAAATTGCGGCAGCACTTCGTGCAAACGGAATTGTTGATACCGAGCCTTACCGTAAATTAGGCAAGAACCAGCTTCGTATCGGCATGTTCCCTGCAGTAGAGCCAAGTGATATCGATGCCCTCACTGCTTCTATTGAATTTGTTGTCAGCGCCCTTTAAGCGCTAGAACTTTTCATATATGACTCTTCAGCGCGATCGTGTGTTTTGGACTGTCGGGTTTCAGGTCGCAATCATCAATATTTACCTTGGTGGTTTTGGACCGGCACAACCTCT
>CAEZWO010000016.1_pt1 | contig 14822 bp, 12 predicted proteins | sample 7265011 | NCBI WGS metagenome assembly CAEZWO01 (sample SAMEA6813884, study PRJEB35770) | uncultured Actinomycetes bacterium | biome: Freshwater; feature: Freshwater reservoir; material: water | place: Czech Republic | collected 2015-11-04 | depth 0.5m m | reverse complement strand
CGAGTGCCTGGTTCTACAAGGAATGAAATTCCTTTAAGTACATCCCTGCCGCTCTTGTAGCCATAATGAATATCTTCACCCTTGACCTCAAATCCCACAGGGTCAGAATCCTTGATCTCGCTCTCGTCTACTTCATGGATACCGAGCAATCGAGAAAGAGATGCTTTCCCACCTTGCAATTCATCAATCCACCAGAGCAGTCCTTCTAACGGATCAATCATCATTTGAGAGTAAAGAAGACATGTTGTGATTTGGGCAATAGTGAGAGTGCCCAAATTAAAAAAATGCGACCCAACAAGCAAGACAACAGCTAGGGGGAATATGTAACCGGCTTCCACAAAAGGAAACCACTGGCATCGCAATCGTAATGTGTAGCGTTCCCATTCAATCCAACGAGCTAACGCCGCATCACTTCTTTCAACCCTGTCATCGCCTAGGCGCAGTGATTCGATGGTGCGTCCAGACTCTGCAGTTTCTACAAGGATCGAGTTCATGAGTGCGTAAGAGGATGCTTCAGTGCGATATGCCTGAGGCGAGCGGCGGAGATAACGTCGAGTCGCTACGAAAATAAGTGGCATACCAATTAATACAGCGGCGATAAATATGGGAGCGGTGAAGCCGATGGCAACGAGAATGGAAGTTAAGGATACGAGACAGATTGTGATGATTGGAACTGCATCTCTTACCGCCCATTGAATGTGGTCGATATCTGTAGTTGTTCGACTTAATAGCTCGCCGCTTCCGGCTCGTTCAACTACGTTAGGAGGAAGTTCAACTACGCGTTCCAGGAATCGCTCACGTAAGGAAGAGAGAACGAATTCACCAAGTATCGATGCCTTAACACGAGTCCAGTAAGCAAATATTGTTTGCACTACAAGTGCGCTGCCAGCTATGAGTACCGCCTGCAGAATGTGAGCGTGCTTAGGATCTGAACTTAGCGTTCCTAAAAGATTTCCAAAGACACGAGGTGAAACCAGCGCGCAACCAGCGGTAATTAACTGAAGAGCAGCAACAACGTAGAAGCCACGACGGTGTTTCATAACCAAGGTATACATCTCACGATTAACGGTGGACGCCTTGGCAATAGGCAATCGAGAGGAGGCTCTGCCTAGGCCAAAATCCTTCGGCACCCTCTGCGAACGTTTGGGTGGGGAGGGGAATGCACTGGGTGGAAGATATTGATCTGTGGCAATTTTTCCTTTCATGCGCCCCTCGTAACTAATTCTCGATATGTTTGAGATGTCTTAAGGAGTTGAGTGTGTGCTCCTTCATCGATTTTGCGTCCGTTGACCATCAGGACCACTCGATTGGCTTTATCTAGTATCAATGGAGAATTCGTGAATACAACTGTGGTCTGACCATTTCTGATATCCATCAACCGGCTAGCTATACGCGCCTCGGTATGTGAGTCGACCGCGCTTGTCGGGTCATCAAGAACAATTATTGGGGCATCCACGAAAAGAGTTCTAGCAAGGGATAGTCGTTGGCGTTGACCCCCACTCAATGTGCGTCCGCGTTCGACAACTTCAGCAGTCATACCTTCGCCTTCAAGCGAGTCGAGAATATCTTGCGCACTCGCGGCTTGCATTGCATCATCGATTGTCAATCGGCCGCTATGTGGAACAGTAAAGATTGAACCAATTGTTCCAGAGAGTATTGCGGGATCTTTCTCCTGCGAAGAAATAGCCGAACGAATGGAGTCCCGTGTGAAGGTGGTTAAAGGCAAGTTACCTAAATAGACTTGATCAGCATTGATATAGCCTCCGAGTCGATCACAGAGTTCATCGGCCAGAAGTGGGTTGTCGCTAACAATTGCTAAGAATTCATTAGGCATGATTTCAAGCCCGGATATTCCATCGCGCAAGATTGCGCGAGTATCTGGAGATTCGTTATTTCCCCAACGATTAATTGATTCGATTGCGAGCAGATTAATTACGCGCCTTGCAGAAACGGTAGCGGATGTGATTCTTTGAGCGCTTTCAGTGAGAACTTTGAGGGGGAGTACAAGGAATGCGCTATATCCGTAAAAGGAGAGAAGGGCACCAATTTTAAGGTCGCCAGCAGCAACCATGTTTCCGCCGATATAGATAACACCTAGCACGAGAGCGCCAGGGAGGATGACTTGAAGGCCTTCGAGAAATGAACGCATACGAGCAGTCCTTACAGCAGCTGCCCTTACTTCTTGCGATGCTAATTTAAAACGTGCAATAAAAGTTTCTTCTCCGCCGATTCCGCGCAACACGCGAAGACCGGCAACAGTGTCAGCAGCTAAGTTGGAAGCATCACTGAGCTTCTTTCTTTGAAAGGCTTCGCGCGTTTGCAGCGGCTTAATCACTGGGGCAATACCAAGGCTCATCAAAGGCACGCCTAGAACAACTAACCAACCGATAGTTGGGGAAGCGCTAATGAGCATGACTGAGACAAAGACGAAGGAAATAATTGCGCCAGTGAGCCGAGGTATCAAATCAAAGGCACGGGCGACCCGTTCGACATCATTACTATTTACTGAAACTACTTCCCCGGTGGAGACAAGCCGAGGCAAATCTGCTCCGAGTGAAGCTGCCTTGCGTGTGATTATTTGTTGTAGGCGGGTGGCAGCGACAATCCAACCCCCAAGCGCCCTTCTATGCCGCATCACGCCAGCTAGAGATTGCAAAGTGCCGATTATTACGATGATGAGTGCCCATTTGTTAACCGCTGCTTGGTCGTGATCATTAATCGCTTGGATTCCTCTTCCAAGAAAACCAGGCATGAGCGCTAAGCATGAAAAGGCGATGATGCCAAAGAAAGTTCCTGTCAGAATGATCCACCATTGACTCTTGCCTATCCAGAATAGGAATGCAGGGACTGAAGAAATGTTTGGCTTTCCGGGATCATGAAATGGAACGTGGTCAAATGGAGTGCGGGGATCGCGACGTCGCAGACCAAATATAGTTTCCATAAGCTGCCCAGGGTACTACTTGACGCGCTTTAAAGGAGACCGCGAAGTAGGATTACGCCCCTACATTATAAAAATCTGAAAAAAAGATAGGGAGAGTTACGTGCCGAATTTTGATCTGAACCTAGAACTCAACCTCGAACTAAATGGCACGAATTTTATCCGCGAAGAAGAAAGGTCGGGTGCGGCTCGTTCGCTTTTCTGGCCGTGGTGTGGGGCCAATGTTTCCCTTTTGGCACTCTCCTATGGAGCGTTTTTCTTAGGTTTCGGAATTTCTTTTTCTCAGGTGGCACTTGCAGCAGTTTTAGGTGTCGTCCTTTCATTTATCTTGGTTGGCATAAGTTCCTTGGCGGGAAAACGTTCCAACGCGCCGACGATGACTTTATCTCGGGCGGCATTTGGGGTTAAGGGAAATATCGTTCCAGGTTTACTTTCCTATTTAGTTTTTGTTGGATGGGAAACGGTTTTAGTTTCCTTGGCTACATTGGCAACTGAAACAGTCCTATCTCGTATTGGGCATATTGACCATAACCTGGCACGTGTTCTCGGTTTTTCAGTAGCAGTTGGTCTGACTGTGTTCGGCGGCGTTTTAGGCTTCCATGTCATTATGAGATTGCAAAAATGGCTCACAATTGCAACGTTAGCGATGACAGTTGGATATATCGTCTTAACCTTCCATTACATCAACTGGAGCTCAGTCTCGTTAATACAACAAGGAAGCGCCCAAGCCTTTATTGGAGCAATGATCTTTGGAATAACAGGAATTGGCCTCGGATGGGTTAACTCGGCTGCCGATTATTCGCGCTACCTTCCACGCACCGTATCGAGTCGCAGCGTTGTCGGATGGACGGTCTTTGGTGCTTCGATTGTTCCCATTGTTTTGGTGATTTATGGCGCGTTGCTTGCTGGAAGCAGCAAAGAACTCAGTGACTCAATTGCAATGGACCCTATTGGAGCACTCACCACATTAGTACCAACGTGGTACCTGATCCCCTTTGCCTGTGTTGCAGTGCTTGGTTTGGTTGGGGGAGCGATTCTCGATCTCTATTCCTCCGGTTTAGCGCTTGTATCTATCGGCCTCCCCGTGCGCAGGCACATTGCCGCCAGTATCGATGCATTTATTATGCTGGCAGGGACCATTTATATAGTCTGGTTTGCAGGTAATTTTTCTATTCCTTTTCAAGGATTTCTCATAACGCTGGGAGTCCCTATTGCTGTGTGGTCTGCGATATTTGTTGCTGATGTAATGATGCGTAAAAGAGATTACGTTGAAGCTGATCTATTTAACGCAGATGGCAAATATGGTGCGTGGAATATTCGTTCGTTACTCTTGATGGCGTTGGGATCATTTATTGGATGGGGTTTCGTTACTAATTCCTTTGCTGCCTGGCTCTCATGGCAAGGTTATTTTCTAGGACTAATAGGCGGCAAAAACGGTCCTTGGGCTTTTGCTAATTTGGGAGTAATTATTGCTCTGGCAATTGGCTTTTTTGGTCATATCCTCTTGTCGAGAAAACGTATTCGCCACCAAGAATCTATTTAGTCCTGCGCCACTGAATATCGTCGGAGAATAGTTAAACCTAAAAGCGAAGAAATGATCGCGGAGATGATTAATCCAACCTTCACTTGGTCAAGTTGATGAGTATCGGTGAATGCCAAGTCTGCGATGAAAAGGGAAACAGTAAGCCCCATCCCAGCCAATGCTCCGGCACCAGCGATTTCTTTAAAAGAAAGTGATTCTGGCTTGCTGGCAATACCGATTTTTATGGCGAGCCAAGCGAATAGTGTTATTCCAACAATTTTCCCAAGTATTCGGCCGACTATGAGGCCCAAGGCAATGGGTGATGTAATCAAAGTGCCAATGGTTCCAAAATCAAAAGTGATTCCAATATTGACCAATGCAAATAATGGAATAATGAGAAAGCTAGTCCAGGGGTGAATGATTCTTATAAGTCGATCAGTGGTGAAAACGCTCCTATTTGGGATTACCCAAGCAAGCAGTACTGCTCCGATTGTTGATGCAATCCTTAGTGGACTTATTCCTCCAGAGTAAAAAGTTCCGAGAACGATAATGGAACCCAAATCATCAGCAATTGCTAACGTTAAAAGGAATATCTTGAGTGAAGTGTCTATGCGTTTTCCAAGCAAGGCTAATGCGCCAATTGCGAGTGCGATATCCGTCGGCATTGCCACAGCCCAACCTTCGGCTCCAGTGCCGGAGTGATTGAAAAGGGTAAAGATGATTGCCGGAGTTGCCATTCCGCCAACGGCAGCAATTATGGGAAGCGCTGCGAATTTTGGATTCTTCAGTTCACCATGTGCAAATTCGCGTTTAATTTCAAGACCAACGAGAAAGAAGAAGAGGCTCATCAGGCCTTCGCTGATGAAATTTCTAGATGGTTCCCAGAATGAGATGTATTGCGCCCCCCAAGGGGAGTTGGAGGCGATTAACGCGATAGCGCAGGAAGTAACGAGGGCTATGCCGCCAGCAATTTCTGTGGCAAGGAAGGAGAAAATTGCTCCCGAGATTTTGCGCACCATGTGAGCAGGCTACCCGAGAAGGATGATTTGGGCGTTAAATAGATAAGCCCCAATCTAAGTTATAGCTATCCGAACTAATCCCTGAGAACCTCAGTAAATTCTTCAGCAAATACCATTGCAACACCCAGCAGCGTCGCGACCATTAGTAGCGGAATTAGTGCCAATGCAATCATCATCTCTCCCTATATACGTGTAGGCGGCCATAGCCGTAGTTCTCCTTACATCGCCTTAAACGCTCCGGGAGAGTGGTTTGTTACAAGGATTTGAGAGTATTTTGGGTAAACAAAACCCCCGCCAAAGTGCTAGCGGGGGTTTTGTTATAAATAGCCTTTAAAGATCGAAGTATAACTCGAACTCAGCTGGATGTGGACGCAAGCGAACATAATCAACTTCGGACTCTCGCTTGAAGTGAATCCAAGTGTCAATGAGGTCCTTAGTGAATACTCCACCGCGTGTAAGGAATTCATTGTCGCGCTCGAGGTTATCAAGAACTGCTTCAAGTGATCCTGGAACCTGAGGAATTGATGCAGCTTCTTCTGCACTGAGTTCGTAGAGATCTTTATCTACTGGCAGAGGCGGCTCGATTTTATTGATGATTCCATCGAGTCCGGCCATCAACATTGCAGCAAATGCTAAGTATGGGTTGGAAGATGGATCTGGGCAACGAAATTCAATGCGCTTGGCTTTTGGATTTGAACCTGTAATTGGAATTCGAATACATGCAGAACGATTTCGAGCTGAGTAGACGAGGTTTACAGGTGCTTCATATCCTGGAACTAATCGGCGGTATGAGTTTACCGTCGGGTTAGTAAATGCAAGAAGTGAAGGTGCATGCTTTAGAAGTCCGCCGACATACCAACGTGCCATGTCAGAGAGGTCTCCGTAACCTTCGCCCCAGAATAATGGCTCGCCATTTTTCCACAGTGACTGGTGAACGTGCATTCCAGAACCGTTATCTCCGAAGAGCGGCTTAGGCATAAATGTTGCAGTCTTTCCACCCTGCCATGCAGTGTTCTTAATGATGTACTTAAATTTCATGAGGTCATCGCCTGCATGCAAAATATCGCTGAAGCGATAGTTGATTTCCATCTGACCAGCAGTACCAACTTCATGGTGTGCGCGCTCAACAAGTAATCCAACCTTGCCAAGGTTCATGACCATTTCATCGCGAAGGTCTGCATATTGATCAGTTGGGGATACTGGGAAATAACCACCCTTAACGCGGGTACGGTATCCGCGGTTTGGAGTTCCATCTGCATCTTTTTCAATGCCAGTGTTCCAAGCACCTTCGTATGAATCAATGTGGTGAAAAGCTTCGTTGATGCCTGTTGAAAAGCGCACGGCATCGAATACGTAGAATTCAGCTTCTGGCGCAAAGAACGCAGTGTCGGCGATTCCAGTTGAGCGCATGTACTCAACAGCCTTTGCAACGATTCCACGTGGGTCGCGACTGTAGGCAGAGTCATCAGCAGGATTATGAACTGAGAAGTTAATGATTAATGTTTTTTCCTTGCGGAAGGGATCAATGAATGCCGATTCTGGCACTGGGAGCAATTTCATATCGGATTCATGAATTGCCTGGAAGCCGCGGATGGATGATCCATCAAACATTAACCCGTCAGTGAAAACCGCTTCATCAAATGACTCAACAGGAACGTTGAAGTGGTGTTGGATACCGGGCAGATCGATGAATCGAACGTCTACTAGTTTGACGTCTTCCTTCTTGATGAATGCAAATACTTCTGCTGAGTTCTTAAACATTTTTCTCCCATTGCCGCCGAGATCCGCGATGAGCGGATGAATTCACTAATGGCTCGTCATTGAGCGTTAACGCTTGTCCGCAAGGATAGGTGTCAGAGGCAAAAAGGAGATAACCGCCCTGTTACATCCATGTTAAGAATTCTTGGAAACCTGGCGCCAGGCTCTAGCCATTAGGCTCCAGCTATGAGCTTTGTACGTGTTGGAATGTGGCGACGAGTGGCCGCCCTGATGCTGGATTGGCTGGCTTGCTTGGCTATAGCCAATGCTCTGACTGCGCAGGGGAGCGCGGTGCGCCAATTAGCGCCCTTGGGCATTTTCGCCCTGGAGGTTTATGTACTCACAGCCTTATCGGGTGCATCGGCGGGCCAGAGAGTCCTGAAAATGAAAGTCGTACGTTTTGATGATGGCGGACGAGTTTCGGCTAAGAATGTATTGATCCGAACGGTGCTCTTATGCCTTGTCGTTACGGCAGTCACCTTCGATGAAAATGGTCGCGGTCTTCACGAGCGATTAAGCAAAAGCGTACTTACAAGAATTTAGTTAGCGTTTAGGAACCTTCACGCCTTTTGGCATTGGTCCTTTAGGGATTGGCATAGAGAGTCCACCAACAGCTTTAAGACGATTTCGAACTTCACGCATTTGAGTAGCACTGAGTTTCTTAGGAAGTTTCGAGAGTTTCTTTTGCAGTTTGTTAAGTTTTACTTGGCCCTCGTTGTTTCCAACAATAAATTCTGTAATAGGCACTCCAGGTGCAAATCTTTCTGTTTTCTTTCTTTCATCAGCAAGAAGTGTCTTTACTGCTGGTCCACCTTCTCCGACCAAGACAATACCGGCGCGACCTACGCTGCGATGAACCATCTCTTGATTACGAGAAACGGCAACAGCTGGAGTTGTAGTCCACCCTTTGCGAATCGCCATGAGAACACTCGCACCTGCACCTATCTGTCCTTCAATAGATGAGTAAGCGGCAGAGCCTGCTTGGCGAGTGAAGAAAAATAGCGATGCCAAAACGCCCAATGGGAGAGTTAAGAATGCGGCGTAAACAGGGTGACCGAGAACGAGACCAACAACAATGCCAATTGCCCATACAAGGAGGAATATTCCTGCAAGAGCAGCGCCAATCCACGGCTTAACATCCTTGGTGACTCCGTAGGCTTCGCGGATTGTTTTGAAACGCTGCTCTTTGGGAGTTGAGGCGCCTTTATCTTTACCCTTTTTACGATTAAACATGGGCTTAGTTTAGTGGAGCAGGTGCGGTACCACCAAGACGAAGGGGAGCCCAGCGCTGACCCGCGTGGCTATCTGGGTACGAATCCTGAACACCATGAAGCATGGAAATCATCGTTGCCCGTAAATCGGATTCGGCTTGAGCCACATCCTGGCCTTTCTCGAAAAAGATCGGTTCTCCGACAACGACGGTGATAGGAACGTGCTTTCTGCGTAAATCTCGAGGCACGCCCTTCGTCCAAATTCTCTGACTTCCCCAAATGATGGTGGGGATGATCGGGACACCGGCACCCATTGCAAGACGGACTACACCAGTTTTTAATTCCTTAATTTCGAAACTCTTTGAAATGGTTGCTTCTGGAAAGATTCCAATAATTTCTCCGGCTTTGAGAGCTCGAAGTGCAGCAACAAAAGAAGCGGAGCCACTAGAGCGATCGACATTGATGTGATGCATGCCGCGCATGAGTGGGCCGGCCAATTTGTTATCGAAGATTTCTTTCTTGGCCATAAAACGTACGTACCTTTTTGCTGGTAGCACTGCCGTCCCAGCCAGGGCAAAATCTAAATAGCCAATATGGTTTATTGCCAAAATCGCTCCACCATGACGTGGAACATTTTCTTCACCAGAGAAATTCATCTCTAGTCCTAGGTAACGCCAAAAAAGTTTCGCTAGCCCGATAACTGGGGGATAGACCAGGTCAGCCATTTTTTACCCGGGCATCCATGGCTTGCTTATACAAACGTCCTGCACGGTAACTCGAACGAACCAATGGTCCGCTCATAACACCGAGGAATCCAATGGCAGTAGCCTCGGCGGCGAGTTCAACAAATTCTTCTGGCTTAACCCATCGTTCAACAGGATGGTGACGATTGGTTGGGCGCAGGTATTGGGTGATTGTTATTAAATCGCATCCTGCGCTGTGTAGGTCCACAAGCGCCTGACCAACTTCTTCGCGCGTTTCTCCAAGACCCAAAATCAAGTTTGATTTGGTGATCAAACCAAATTCGCGAGCCATTGTTATTACTTCAAGAGAGCGCTCGTAAGTGAAGGCAGGTCGAATGCGCTTAAAAATACGCGGAACCGTTTCAACATTATGGGCAAAAACCTCTGGACGGGTTTCAAAGACTTCATTGAGTAAATGTGCATGACCGCTGAAATCAGGGGCAAGCATCTCAACCCCAGTGTCAGGATTTAGCGCGTGAACAGCACGAATCGTTTCTGCATAGAGCCATGCACCTTCATCTTCAAGGTCATCTCGCGCTACGCCGGTAATAGTTGCATAACGCAAATTCATTTTCTGAACAGATTCAGCAACTCGTCGTGGTTCATCGCGATCTAGCGGTTGTGGTTTTCCTGTGTCGATATTGCAGAAATCACAACGGCGGGTGCATTGCTCTCCACCTATGAGGAAAGTTGCTTCACGATCTTCCCAGCATTCAAAAATGTTAGGGCACGCTGCTTCTTGGCAGACCGTATGTAAGCCCTCGGATTTAACTAGGGACCGCATCTGCGTGTATTCAGGACCCATGTTTGCTCGGGTCTTAATCCATTCAGGTTTGCGCTCGATAGGTGTTCCTGAATTTCGTGCTTCTATGCGCAGTAGTTTGCGTCCTTCTGGAGCCAAGCTCATGCACTCACCCTTGCCAATGCCTCGTAGATATGTTTTTCAAGAACTGGAATTACTTCTGAGATTGGAACATCACGGCCAAGTTCTGCTGAAATAGAAGTGACTGCCGCATCAGGGATTCCACAGGGCACAATCTTGTCAAACCATGAAAGATCAGGATTTACGTTGAGAGCAAAGCCATGCATCGTGACGCCTTTGGCAAAACGGATTCCAATTGCGGCAATTTTGCGATCGCCTTTTTCGTCCCGCAACCACACTCCAGAGCGTTCGCAATACTGAACTGCATCCAGTCCGAATTCTTGGCAGACTTTAATGAGTGCACTTTCAATTTCTCTTACAAAACCAACTACGTCATGGCGCTTGGCCAGACGCACAATCGGATATCCAATTAATTGACCAGGACCGTGCCAGGTGATCTTGCCACCCCGGTCGACATCGATCACGGGGGTCCCATCCTTTGGGCGCTCGTTTTCCAGAGTTCGGCGCCCTGCGGTGAATACCGATGGATGTTCAAGCAACATTAAGGTGTTGGGGCGCGAACCCTGCGCTATTTCAGAATGTAGATTGCGTTGAATCTGCCAAGCCTTCTCATAATCAATGATGGAGCTATGGGCGAAAGCAATCTCAGGCCTCAACTGGGCGGTTTCAATTGGCACCCCCATAGCCTAAAGGTAAGATTGGCTTCTCACCTCCCATGCAAATCGACCCCTTAATGGCAATGCGTCATTGCGGTCCTGAACGAGAGCAGAACGTTGTGTCTGAATCATTGCCAAATTCCACGCTTGTCAAGCCTAAGCACAAGAATCGTCGTCGCTTCTGGAGCGCGATTGTCGTAATCGTCATTTGGTTTGGTGCAAGTGGTGTCTTTGGGCCACTCTTTGGGAAGCTTTCTACAGTTCAGGAAAATGATAACTCTGCCTTCTTGCCAGATAGCGCCGAGTCCACAAAAGCAGGAAAGATAGTTGCCAATTTCTCCAAAGATGCCAACACGCAAATACCGACTCTTGTTCTGCTTGAAGGAAGTGTTGATGTCGCAAAGATTGCTGCAATCAATGCACACTTGCAGACTTTGCCAGCGCTTCACATTCAATATTTAAGTCCGTACAAAGGTTCATCAGATAGTGGCGTTCCTATGTCAGATTATTTTGTTCCCGGACAACCCCTCTTTGCTTTCCCTTCAACAGATGGCAAGGCCCTGCTTATAAATCTCCCTGTCACATCAAATGTTGCAGGGGCGCTGTTGGCAAATGACAAACCAGTGCTAACCGCGATGATAAAGACCATTCGCACTGATATGAATGCATGGGGAAAGGCGAATGGATTTGTTTCTCATGTGACGGGAATCGGAGCGCTCTTTAGCGACCTTTTCGGTGCTTTCGGAGGAATTGATTCAAGCCTTCTTCTTTCAACACTTGGGGTTGTGTCATTTATTTTGATCTTGGTCTACAGATCGCCAGTCCTATGGATCTTGCCGCTACTCTCCGCGGTCTTTGCGCTCTCTACTGCTGGTGGAATTATTTATCTCTTGACTAAAAATGACATCATCGCGCTCAATGGGCAGTCACAGGGAATTCTCTCAGTTTTAGTTTTGGGAGCGGCAACGGATTACGCGCTTCTACTTATAGCTCGATATCGCGAAGAACTCCATCATTACGAATCTCGTTTTGATGCCATGCGCGCTGCGTATCGAGGAATCTTCGAACCAATTCTCGCCTCTGGTTCCACAGTTGCAATCAGCCTATTGGTTTTATTGTTAAGTGACCTTGGAAGCAACCGCGGCCTCGGGCCAGTTGGCGCAATTGGAATTGCCTCTGCAATGTTGACAATTTTGACGCTACTGCCTGCTCTATTGGTTGTATGTGGCCGATGGATTTTTTGGCCACGGATTCCTCGCTTTGATGACAAGGATGCCAATCTCGAAGGCATGTGGGCCAAAGTCGGAGCCACCGTTGCAAAACGGCCTCGTCAACTATGGATTATTACCGCGACAGGGTTATTAATTTTGGCTGGTTTTGCAACAACGTTGCAAGCAAATGGTCTATCTACCTCGGAGTCATTTACAACGCGACCTGAATCCGTTGTGGGACAAGAACTTCTACTTACTCACTTTGCAGGCGGACAAGGGCAACCAACAGAGGTCCTTATTAAAGAGTCTCAAATTGATGAAGTCACAGCTGCGCTCTTGGGCGTCAAGGGAGTGGCCAGCGTTACTCCATTCCTAGATGGAAATACGATACCTGGTCAACCGCTACCTCCAATCAAAGTAGTTGATGGACAGGTAATACTTAACGCCACTTTGGATCAAGCTCCAGATTCAGTTGCTGCTCGCAATTTGGTTCCTGTGATTCGCAGCGCCGTACACGCCATTGATCCAAGCATCTTGGTGGGTGGCAGTAGCGCGGTTTCCTACGATGTCGATCAAGCATCACGCCACGATAATCGTTTGATTATTCCTGTGGTGCTTTTGTTGATTGCCATAATTTTATCTCTCTTACTTCGAAGTTTGTTGATGTCGGCAATTCTGCTCGTGACGGTTGTACTTTCATACGCTGCGACCTTAGGCGTTTGCCAACTCGTGTTCCACAACATTTTCCATTTTCCAGGGGAGGACACGTCATTCCCGCTCTTCGCATTCATTTTCCTTGTTGCGCTGGGTATTGATTACAACATCTTCTTGATGACCCGCGTTCGCGAAGAGAGCGCAAAGATTGGCACACGCGCTGGAGTTATTAAGGGACTGACTGTTACAGGTGGAGTTATCACTTCGGCTGGTGTTGTACTTGCTGCAACCTTCGCCGTATTAGGAATCTTGCCACTGGTATTCCTAGCTGAACTTGGCTTTGCAGTTGGCTTTGGAGTTCTCTTGGATACGATCATCGTGCGATCTATATTGGTTCCAGCCCTTGTCCACGATATTGGTGGAAAAGTGTGGTGGCCTTCGGCGCTACAAAAGAAGTAGGCGGTTAACTCGTAGAGTCAACCAGCGCTTCAATTGCGGCACCAATGTGGGGATAATCAAAAGTAAACCCTGCATTCAATAGGGCCTCAGGAATAACCTTCTTAGAGCCCAGCATCTCTATTGAAAAGCCACCGAAGGCTATTTTCAAAGCAATCCCGGGAACAGGAAATAGCGCTGGACGGTGCATTGCTCGCGCCAAGCTAGAAGTAAATTCTTGGTTAGTTGCTGGATTTGGTGCGGTGAGATTGATTGGCCCTGAGATTGGGTTCTCTAGTGAGAAAGTTATAGCGCGGATGACATCGTGCAAGGTAATCCACGACCACCATTGCTTTCCAGATGCTAATTTGCCGCCAAGGCCAAAACGAAAAAGTGGAATCATCTTTCCAAGTGCGCCACCTGTTGGGTCAAGGACCAAGCCAGTGCGAAGTTTTACGGTGCGCACATCGCCCGCTAGATCCGCTGCGTTCTCCCATTCACGGCAAACGACCGCAAGAAAATCATCTCCGCCTTTGTCGTTTTCTGTGACAGCGCGATTACCAGTCTCTCCATACCAGCCCATAGCACTGGCTGAAATGAAAACTTGTGGTTTCACTGCTGCAACTGCATTTGCGATTGTCGTGGTTCCTAGTAAACGAGAGTTGAGGATTTCGCTCTTATAGCGAGAGGTCCAGCGCTTATCGCCAACACCAGCACCTGCAAGGTGAATTACGGCATCCACACCTGCCAGCGCCGCGAGATCAACGGTGCCAGCTTTAGGATCCCATGAAATTTCATCGGGCGATGATGTTGCTCGTCTAACAAGGCGTTGAACGGTATGTCCTTCAGATTTGAGGTGGCCTACAAGTGCGCTACCAATTAACCCAGAGGCACCAGTTATGGCAATGCGTTGTGGAGGCAACATCAGAGGCCGAGGTCCGCTTCGAATGCTCCAGTTTCTAAACGCTCTTTCAAAGTTACTAAGAAGCGAGCAGCGTCAGCGCCATCAACTACGCGGTGATCGTAGGAAAGTGCCAGATAGACCATCGAGCGGATAGCAATAGTTTCGCCACCGTCTTCACCGGGTACAACCATTGGACGTTTTACGATTGCGCCAAGTCCCAAGATTGCAACTTGAGGTTGATTAATGATTGGCGTATCAAATAGCGCACCACGACTTCCGGTGTTAGTGAGAGTGAAGGTTCCGCCGCCTAGTTCATCTGGCGTAATTTTATTTTCACGAGTACGTGCTGCAAGATCAGCAATTTGTCGCGCGATTCCACCCATGTTGAAGTTGCCAGCATCGTGAATAACAGGAACCAGCAAGCCTCTTTCCGTGTCCACGGCAATTCCTAGATGCTCTGCGGCGTGATAGGTGATCTGATCGCCTTCAACGGATGAATTAACAACTGGATGCTGCTTGAGTGCTTCGCACACGGCTACTGCAAAGAAAGGCAAGAATGAAAGCTTTACGCCTTCACGTGCTTCAAAATTTGATTTAGCTTTATCGCGAAGTCGGGCAATCTTTGTGACATCTACTTCAATGACAGTTGTGAGCTGTGCGCTGACATGAAGGGACTCAACCATGCGCGCTGCAATTACTTTACGAAGACGAGACATAGTGACAACTTGTCCTCGCAGTGGTGAAACAGCAACATTAGCTGGGCGAGATGGTGATTGTGCCGGAACAGCAGGTGCTACAGAGGCAGCAACTGGCTTAACTGCAGCTGCCTGGACATCTTCCTTGCGAATTCGTCCACCAACGCCAGTGCCTTGTACATTTCCAAGGTTG
>CAEZWO010000015.1_pt1 | contig 14894 bp, 11 predicted proteins | sample 7265011 | NCBI WGS metagenome assembly CAEZWO01 (sample SAMEA6813884, study PRJEB35770) | uncultured Actinomycetes bacterium | biome: Freshwater; feature: Freshwater reservoir; material: water | place: Czech Republic | collected 2015-11-04 | depth 0.5m m | reverse complement strand
TTTCGAAGAACTCGATTATGCGGCGAGCTTCCCAAGTCGATTCAAACCGGATGCTGGACAGGCACTAGATATCAACCAATTCCAATTACTAAAGACGCCGATCCAACGAAAGCTTTGCAAATCATTGAGCGTGGAGATCTATTTCCAGGTATCGATGCGATGCCTGTAGCAGTGCGGAATTACCCAGGACTTGCCGGCGTGAATGCCGCTCATGAACTTGGCTATGTCGGCCCACTTACAGAATCAGACTTAGCAGGTGCTTACTCAACTGGTTACTACAGGAGTGAATCGATCGGTAAAGCTGGACTTGAACTGCAATACGACAAGTATTTGCGCGGCAAGCCAGGCATCAAAACGGTGATTGTTGACCGCAAGGAATCTGTGACAAGTGAGGCCAGGAACACAGATCCCATTCCAGGGAGTCATTTAGTGACGAGTTTAGATGTCCGCTTACAGTCATCTACTGAAAGCGCACTTGCAGATGCAGTGGCCAGGGCGCGCTCCATGGGTTATCGCGCTGATTCAGGCGCCGCCATAGTGATGGATGTAAAAACAGGCCGAATACTTTCCTTAGCTTCATATCCAACGTACGACCCAAATATTTGGGAAAAAGGTTTGACTGTTCAGCAAGCGAAAGATTTATTTAGCGATGCAAAAGGTGTGCCGGCCTTGTCTCGTGCACTTCAAGGTCTTTACGCACCGGCATCGACATTCAAAGCAGTCTCTGTAGTCGCTGCTGCCAACGCGGGATATAGCTTGAGTGCTACTTATAGTTGCCCGGCAAGTGTCAAAGTTGGAAATATAGATTTCCAGAACTTCGAAAGTAAATCGCAGGGAACAATCACGATGAAGGAGGCAATTGCAATTTCCTGTGACACGATTTGGTACAAGATTGCCTACGATGAATGGCTCCGAGATGGAGGACTTTTTCCAAAATCCAGCGCCAAAGACCATTTCTTTACGGCAGCAAACAGTTTTCAGATGGCCAAAAGAACTGGGATTGATTTACCATCGGAATCTGTAGGACGCGTACCTGATCGCGAATGGAAAACCAATTGGTACAAGCAGAATAAAAACTACTTCTGCAACTACCAAACGAGGGCGGCCAAGAATGAATTAACACCCTTTCTTGTTGCCCTAGCTAAAGAGAATTGCGTTGATGGCGATAAAATTCGTGGTGGAGATGCCGTTAACTTTTCCATCGGGCAGGGAGATACGATAATTACTCCTTTGAAATTGACTCAAATGTATGCAGCCATCGCCAATGGTGGAACTATCTGGCAACCAACGGTTGGCCAAGCGATTGTTGGCTCAGATGGAAAAGTGATTAGAGAAATAGCGCCTACCATTTTAGGGAAAATTGCGGCGAGCAAATCTACTATTTCATTCCTTCGTGACGCCCTAAGACAAGTTGTAATTAGTGGAACAGGTGCGGGTTCATTTAGCGGATTTCCAGTGCCAGTGAGCGGAAAGACCGGCACAGCAGAAGTTTTTGGTCTGAATACAAATGGAACAAAGAAAGACAACACTTCTTGGTTTGCATCCTTTGCCCCAAGTGATAAACCGCGCTATGCAGTAGTGATGATGGTGAGCCAGGGTGGGTTTGGAGCATCGACAAGTGCTGTTGGTGTACGCAAGATTTATCAAACTCTTTTTGGAGTAGACGGATCAAAAGTAGATCCTGCAAAAGCAATTTTTCCTTCGGGTCCACCGAAAATCATTCCGAAGATTTCTCCAACGACTAAGGTTAAAACCTCATGAGTTCAACTTTCTTTAGCCCTCGTCGCAAAGATGCGCGTAATTCGTGGATGCGTGGCTTCGACCCGGTAATAACGGTATCGGTGAGCATCCTCCTTATTATCGGAGCGCTACTTGTCTATGCCGCAACTAAATCTTGGTACGGCTCGGTTGGGCTAGATCCCCAGTATTACCTTAAGCGCCATGTCATCAATATTGTGATTGGCCTATTCTTGGCATTCGGGACAACGGTTATTGACTACCGTTTATTGCGTGCTTATACGCCGATTGTGTGGAGTATCGGCGTCCTTGGTCTTTTGGCTGTACTCGTTCCAGGATTAGGAAGCACCGTTAATGGTGCAAAAGCATGGATTTCTTTGCCAGGTGGATTTCAAATTCAACCGGCAGAGCTAGCAAAGATTTCTATCATCATCGGGCTCTCTATGATTTTATCCGATAGAGCTCAAGGACGAGATGAACCGTCACATCAAGATGTCGCCAAGGCACTTGCCATTTCCGCGGTCCCGATTGCACTAATCCTGTTGCAGCCGGATATGGGTACTGTTTTTATTATTAGCGCATCAGTAGTTGCAATGGTTGCTGTCTCAGGTGCCCCATCACGATGGGTCGCGGGATTACTCATCGTGGCACTTCTTGGAGGTTTCACTGCTGTAAAAGTTGGTGTGCTAAGTGAGTACCAAGTAAAGAGATTGCAATCATTCGTTGACCCAACGGCCGATCCGCAAAGTAGTGGATATCAATTGCGACAATCTCGAATCACCGTTGGTTCAGGTGGAATTGTAGGTAAAGGGTTATTTAACGGACCACAAACGAATGGCAGATTTGTCCCAGAACAGCAGACTGACTTTATTTTCACAGTTGCGGGAGAGGAGTTAGGTTTTCTTGGAAGTTCTTTTATTTTGCTCCTCTTTCTTACCATTTTGATGCGAGCCTTTGCGATAGCGCGAAAGACACAGGATCCATTTGGTCGAATGGTGTGTACTGGGGTTATTGCGTGGTTTGCATTTCAGATTTTTGAAAATATCGGGATGACTATGGGGTTGATGCCTATGACCGGCGTGCCTCTGCCATTTTTGTCCTACGGCGGCTCAAGTATGTTTGCCAACATGATTGGTATCGGGCTTTTACAGAATATTCACGCTCGCCAGCGGGGTTAGAGTCTGGGATGTTGGGCTTTCGGCCTTCCTTCTGCCATACTTAGGGCAAACGTCCAGCGCGGCTCGCGATTACATCGCGGAACATGCCTAGCGCGGATGAACAAGATTTGCTCGTTTTCGAGCCAGAGCGCGTTTTATTAAACGCATAGAGGATTTGGTGCCATGGCTATTGAGCCAAAGACGCCGCGCAAGCGTGCGGTCAAGAAAGTTGCGCAAGCCCCCACAGGGATCGTTGAAGTACCTGCCACATCTGTGGAGAAGAAGAGTCCAGCCAAGAAGAAGGCAGCCGCGGCAGCCATTCCTGTCCCGATTTTCCAAGCTGCTCCCGTCGAGGCCAAAGCAGCGAAAGTTTCGCGTGCCAAAGCCACTGAACCTGAAGCCGCTCCTGTAGAAAAGAAGGCACCCTCTCGCAAGAAGGCCGTGCCGAGCGCAGTCGTTACCCCAGAAGTTGAAAAGAGTGACGAGAGTGGTGATGCCGCAAGCCGTGGGCGTCGCCGTCGCCGTGGAGGCCGTGGGCGTCGCCGCCCAGGCAGTACTGACGATGTCAGCACAACCGTCGAATCTGAAGAAGGTTCAGATTCAGAAGAGGATTCAACCAAGAGCGCGACACATCGTCGTCGCCGCCGTCGTTCAAGTGCAGATGGAGTAACTCCAGGAGAGACCATCGAAGAAGATGGTGTCATAACAGTTGTTAAAGTCCGTGAAACCCGTGAAAAGCAAGAGCGCCCTCGCAGCGAATCCAGACGACCTGTACGCAAGGGTCGCGAACCTCGCAGCGAATACCGCGAGCCTTATCGCAAGCGCGGAACAATTATTACCGAAGGTGAATTCTTAGCACGTCGCGAAAATGTTGATCGCGAAATGTTGGTCCGCCAAATTGGAGACCGCACCCAGATCGCCGTCATTGAAGACAAGGTGATGGTCGAGCATTACGTCAACCGCCATAGCAATATCTCTTATGTAGGCAATGTGTATTTAGGTCGTGTCCAAAATGTTCTGCCAAGCATGGAAGCGGCATTCGTTGACATCGGAAAAGGACGCAACGCAGTTCTTTATGCAGCTGAAGTCAATTGGGATGCAGCAGGAATTTCTGATTCGCAGCCTCGCAAAATTGAAATGGTTTTAAAAACAGGTCAACCAGTTTTGGTTCAAGTAACAAAAGATCCAATCGGCCAAAAAGGCGCTCGCCTTACTAGTCAAATAAGTTTGCCTGGCCGTTACCTTGTTTATGTTCCTGGCGGTGGAATGAGCGGAATTAGTCGCAGACTTCCAGAGCCAGAACGTGCACGTTTAAAGGCAGTTTTAAAGAACGTAGTGCCAGAAGAAGCTGGCGTAATTGTGCGTACAGCTGCAGAAGGTGCCAGTGACGCTGAAATTGAAGGCGATGTCAATCGTCTGAAAGCGCAATGGGATGACATTCTCGCGAAATCTGATAACCCTAATTTCCACGCCCCAGCACTTCTTTATGCAGAGCCCGACCTTGCTGTTCGTGTTATTCGCGATATCTTCAATGAAGATTTTCGCAAGCTAACAATTCAAGGCAGCGATGCATGGGAAGAGATTAATGGCTACCTCAGTTTTATCGCACCAGAACTTACTTCAAAGATTGAGAAGTGGACTGGCTTAGGCGATCTATTCACTGACTACCGAGTTGATGAGCAGCTTTCTAAAGCATTCGATCGCAAGGTCTATCTTCCATCGGGTGGTTCTCTGGTTATCGATCGCACTGAGGCCATGGTCGTTATCGATGTGAACACAGGTAAGTTCATCGGCAAGGGCGGAAACCTTGAAGAAACCGTCACGAAGAATAACCTTGAAGCTGCGGAAGAAATTGCTCGCCAACTACGACTTCGCGACCTTGGTGGAATTATCGTTGTTGACTTCATCGACATGATTCTCGAATCTAACCGCGAATTAGTTCTGCGCCGTTTAGTGGAATGTCTTGGACGAGATCGCACCAAGCATCAAGTTGCAGAAGTAACTTCTCTAGGACTTGTACAGATGACACGCAAACGTATCGGTCAAGGTCTTATTGAGGCCTTCTCTACAACATGTGAAAGTTGTGCTGGCCGTGGAATCCATATTCATACCGATCCCATTAAGGCTCGTGCTGCGATGCCAGAGGGCGAGCTCAATGCAGATCATGAGTCAGATAACCCCTTAGCCAAGAGCCCAGAGGCACCTGAAATCCAAGAATCGCACTCGGATGAGGCCGAACAACCAGAGGTTGAGGAATCAGCAATTGAGCCCGAACAACCAGAAGCCCCTGCTAAAGGCCGTCGACGTCGCCGAGCCGCCAGTTCCGGAGTAATAACCCCAGGTTCTGTTTAACCATCTCAGAGCCAAGGAGCCGAGAAACCCGCTCAGTTTGACCGGGGACCTCAATACTCCGTACGCTTAGCCCCTGCTTAGTGGTCCTTTTTGCCGCTCAAGCTTTGATTCATTAAAGAACTGGAGCGTTACGTGTACGCAATCGTTAAGGCTGGCGGGCGCCAAGAGAAGGTCGCCGTCGGAGACACTGTCACTGTGGACCGCATTAATAGCGCGCCAGGATCAACCGTAACTTTCCCTGCAATCTTGCTCGTGGATGGCGCAACTGTCACTACTGATGCAAAGGTTTTAGCAGGCGTAAAAGTTACTGCAGAAGTTTTGGATGAGACAAAGGGCAAGAAGATTCATATCTTGCGCTACAAGAACAAGACTGGCTATCGCCGTCGTCAAGGTTTCCGTTCACAGAACACCCGTGTTCTTATCACCGCCATCAGCGGCGCTAACTAGAGGAGTTGAGATATGGCAAGTAAAAAAGGTGTCTCATCGACACGAAACGGTCGCGACTCCAATGCTCAGTACCTTGGCATCAAGCGCTTTGGCGGACAGGTAGTTAACAGCGGCGAGATTTTGGTTCGCCAACGTGGAACTCACTTTCACCCAGGTGCAAATGTTGGCCGCGGTAAGGATGACACTCTCTTTGCACTCGCAGCAGGCGCAGTTGAATTTGGTCGCGCTCGCGGACGTCGCGTTGTGAATGTCGTGCCCGTCGCCTAGTTTCCGGTTCTCATAAAAGAGCGGGCCGTGAATTCGGACCCGCTTTTTTTATTTAATACTTTTCTTTGGAAGGGGAGTCGCACATGGCAACATTCGTTGATCAAGTAACTCTCTATGCCTCTGCTGGAAAAGGTGGAGATGGGTGCGTTTCAGTAAAGCGCGAAAAATTTAAACCACTCGGCGGTCCCGATGGTGGCAACGGTGGACGTGGTGGAGATATCACTTTAGTTGTTGACCCTAACGTGACGACGCTTTTAGATTTCCATCACTCACCACATCGCAAAGCAACTTCAGGTCGAGCTGGATACGGTGATCGCAAAGATGGACCATCAGGTGAAGACCTAACACTTTCGGTACCAAACGGAACTGTTATCTATGACGTCGACGGAAATCAGCTCGCCGACCTTGTTGGCAATGGAACAATATTTATTGCCGCGCAAGGCGGACGTGGTGGACTTGGAAACCTTGCACTCTCTTCAGCGAAGAGACGCGCACCAGGCTTTGCGCTTTTGGGCGAACCTGGCGAAGATCGCACACTTGTTCTTGAACTAAAGAGCGTTGCAGATATAGCACTTGTTGGTTTCCCAAGTGCCGGAAAATCTTCACTCATTGCGGCAATTTCTGCAGCGCGCCCAAAGATTGCTGATTATCCCTTCACAACGTTAATTCCTAACTTGGGAGTAGTGCAAGCCGGTGGTGCTCGATTTACTGTTGCAGATGTTCCTGGATTAATTCCAGGGGCAAGTCAAGGCAAGGGTCTCGGACTCGAATTCTTACGTCACGTTGAACGTTGTGTTGCACTTGTCCATGTATTGGATTGCGGAACGTTAGAAACCGATCGCAACCCGATCTCAGATCTTGAAGCTATCGAATCAGAGTTGGCACAATACGGTGGGCTCGAAGATCGTCCACGCATGATTGCTCTTAATAAAATTGATCTTCCAGATGGTGCAGCAATGGCGGAGATGGTTGCCGACACGCTTCGCGATCGAGGCTATGAGGTTTACCCAGTTTCTGCAGCATCACGTGAGGGATTAACTGAACTCACATATGCGATGTCTCGTTTGATTCAAAAATCTCGTGCAGAAGCAGCAGTACAAGAGCGCACTCGTATCGTTTTGCGCCCTGTTGCAGTCGATGATTCTGGTTTCACGGTTAAAGCTAATGCCGATGAATCATTCACGGTGGCGGGTGCAAAAATCGAACGTTGGGTGCGTCAAACAGATTTCCGCAATGCAGAAGCGATCGGATATCTTGCAGATCGCATGGCACAACTTGGAGTAGAGCGTGAACTCTTCAAGAAAGGCGCAATTGCCGGAAGCGAAGTTCGCGTAGGCGTTGGCGAGGCTGCAGTTGTATTTGATTGGGAGCCAACAATTGAAGCTGGCGCAGAACTCTTGGGATCGGCCCGTGGCGAAGATGCTCGTTTTGATGCACCATGGCGTGGTTATGAAAAGAAGCATGATCAACTCAATGAAGATGAGATTGCCGATCAATGGGAATATAAAGTCGCTGACCCACATACTCCAGAACTGATAATTGAAGATCCCACGGAGGAAGACGAAGGCGTTCAGTGAATCGCGCCGAGATATCACGTGCGAAGAGAATCGTCATCAAAATCGGCTCATCATCGTTAACTGGTTCGGCCGGCTCTCAATTAGACACGCAAGCGGTAGACACCCTTACTGACATAGTGGCAGAAGCTCGCTCACGTGGCGCGGAAGTATGCGTTGTTTCATCGGGTGCAATTGCGGCGGGATTAGCTCCTTTAGGTTTAAAAGTGCGCCCTAAGGATTTAGCCACACAACAAGCGGCGGCATCTGTCGGGCAAGGTCTCTTGATGCATCGCTACACAGAATCTTTTGCCCGTCATGAATTAACAGCTTCACAAGTGCTTCTCACTACTGAAGATGTAATCCATAGAGCGCATTATCAAAATGCTCAACGGACTCTTGATCGGTTGCTCGCTTTAGGGGTAGTTCCAGTTATCAACGAAAATGACACAGTAGCAACACAAGAGATTCGCTTTGGTGACAATGACCGTTTGGCTGCCTTAGTTGCACTGATGATTGCAGCTGATTTACTTATTTTGATTTCAGATATTGACGGTTTATACGATGCACCTCCTAAAGAACCTGGCGCTGCAAGAATTTCTGATGTTGCATCTGTTTCTGAAATTGATGAATCCATTATTGGTGGAATAGGCAGCGCCGGTGTTGGTAGCGGTGGAATGATTACAAAAGTGGAGGCAGCTCGAATTGTTACTGGCGCTGGAATCCCGATGTTACTTACTTCATTGCCACAAGCGCGGGAAGCGATATTTGGAGCTGACCTGGGAACATTTTTCCGGGCTCATGCATCTAGAAGTAATTCGCGCATGTTGTGGCTCGCTCACGCTTCAACACCCCATGGTCGCCTCATTGTCGATGATGGCGCAGTAACTGCATTGCTCGAGCGCGGCGTCTCACTCTTGCCTGCCGGCGTAACCGCAATTGAAGGTGATTTTAGCGCTGGAGATGCTGTTGAAATTTCAAGTCAATCAGGCGTTGTCATCGCGCGTGGACTAGTTGCTTTTGATGCATCAGAAATTCCGATGATGATGGGGCGCTCTACTAAAGATTTAGCGAAAGAATTAGGACCAGAGTACGAGCGAGAGCTTGTTCATAGGGATGATCTAGTTCTTATTTAACGCTATCTCATGCATCACCGCTGCTGTTAATTCTTCAAAGTTGCCACTGTCGGTTGGTTCGTCACTGAGTTTGACCATGACTGTGTGGGTACTGGGTTGGATCACTATGTATTGCCCATGAAGGCCTAGCATCATCATCGTTCCTGTAAATGGATGCCAGAGTTGTGCGCTATAGCCCCAGCCGTGATCGAGTGTTGTTACCGGGTTAGACAATCTGGCCATCCAGTTGGCATCGATAAGGTTCTTAGTTCCCAATGCGCTTACTCCATTGTTAAGTACAAGAGAGCCAACTCGTGCATAGTCTCTCGCTGTCGCGTTGAAGCAACAGAAAGTTTTTTCAAGCCCACCTACATGGTCAACATTCCAAAAGGCGCTGTCTTGAGCACCGATTGGTTGCCAAATATTCTGACTGAAGTAATCCGCAACTTTCATACCGGTTACCTTTTGAATAATAAATCCGAGCATTTGTGTATCAACGCTTCGATACTCCGATTGAGTTCCTGGTGCCCAGCTCATCTTGCGGTTATGTTGCATAAAGAATTTAAGATCAGTAGTGGCGTACATCTGAGCAATACCAACACCCCAGCCCGATGGCCCTGTTGGATAATTGTCGCTAACTCCCACCCCTGCCTGCATATCGAGCAATGACTTGATTGTTACATCATCAAATGAATCACCAGTTGCATATTCCGGGAAGTACTTAACGAATGTATCGCTTTCCTCAATTTTTCCTTGAGCGACCAATTGGCCAATCATTAGTGAAGTCATCGTCTTTGCAACCGAATACGATGGAAGTTGAGTGTGAGAAGTAATGCCGTCCTTGTACCACTCGTATGTGATGACACCATCTCGAATCACGAGAAATGCGTTTGAGTTGGTAATTGTTAAGAAATCATTAAAAGGAATATTCTTGCCATCCCAATTAACTTCTGCTGGCATAGCTTCGTCGCCAGTTACCCAGGGAAGCGGATTCTTTGCAGGTGTGATTGTATGGAAGGGCATCATCGTCGGAGTTTTAGATGCAGGAGCCAGGCCAAGTTTGATGGCTGCTATTGGTTCTGGATAGTGAATAACTCGAGTTACCCCAAAGAGGATTACATAGAAACCTATTAGGCCAACAGTGATGATCCGAATGACTTTTAATGATGTACGCACATCCCAAGCCTAACCCCCGATAGGCTTTGCGGCATGGATGCCAACGCTCTCATCGCTAATCTTGCGGATACAGCCCGAAAAGCTGCGCGAACTTTGACGAGCGCATCCGCCGCAGACCGAAAGTCTGCAGTCATTGCAATTGCTGATGAAATTGAACGAGCGGCAGATGAAATCGTTGCAGCCAATGAGGATGACCTACGTCGAGCGCGCGCTGAAAATATGCATCCGCAGTTGATCGATCGCCTCTCACTTAACAAAGAACGCATTACGGGTGTCGCAAAAGGTGCTCGTCAAGTTGCCGATTTGCCATCGCCTTTGGGTATCACTCTTCGTGAGTCAACTATGGAAAATGGGCTTCACCTGGAACAAAGAACGGTGCCCTTCGGTGTAGTGGGAATGGTTTATGAAGCTCGCCCAAATGTGACGGTTGATGCAGCGGTCATTTTATTAATGTCCGGAAATGCTGCCCTTTTACGCGGTTCATCTAGCGCAGCTTCTAGCAATGAAGTTCTCGTTAAAGTCATGAGGAGGGCGCTGGCAGGAACAAGAATTTCTCCAGATGTTATTCAACTAGTTCCTTCTGAAGACAGAGAGAGTGTTCGCGCTCTTCTTCATGCGCGAGGCAAAGTAGATCTTGTCATTCCTCGGGGCAGCGCCTCACTCATCCGAATGGTCGTTGATGAGTCAACGGTTCCAACAATTGAGACTGGCGCCGGTGTTTGCCATGTTTATGTCGATGAGTTTGCCGATTTCGGAAAAGCTATTCCAATTCTTATAAACTCTAAGACTCATCGACCAAGTGTCTGCAACGCAGCAGAAACTTTATTGGTACACGAGAAAATTGCATCATCCTTCTTGCCTGTGGCGTTACAAGCATTAGCCGATGCGGGAGTTGTTTTGCATTGCGATCGGGCATCTCAAGCGATAGCCGACTCCATCAATATTTCAGCAACACTTGCATCTGAAGAAAATTGGAATACCGAGTATGGGATTTTAGAAATGAACGTAGGAGTTGTCTCTTCCGTTGATGAGGCTGCCGACCACATTGCACAGTACGGAACCAACCACACCGAAGCGATCGTTACTGATTCTCAGGAGGTTGCCAATAGATTCATCGCGCTGTCAGATTGCGCTGCAGTGATGGTCAATGCTTCGACTCGATTTACCGATGGCGAGCAAATGGGATTTGGGGCGGAAATTGGAATCTCGAATCAAAAACTTCATGCTCGTGGGCCGATGGGCCTAGAAGCCATGACCACAACTACCTGGATAGTCACTGGAAACGGTCAAATTCGCAGTTAACCCTGTGAGTAAATAGAATAAGCGCCATGAGCAATCTGTCACGAAGCGATGTCGCACATCTGGCCCATCTTGCTCGAATCGATATGACTGACCCTGAGTTAGACGCCCTTGCCAACGAGCTCGATGTAATTCTCGAAGCAGTCGCACGCGTTCAAGAAGTGGCCACGCCCGATATTGCGCCAACTTCGCATCCATTGCCACTTCGCAATGTGACGCGTCCTGATGTGGTCACGCCAAGTCTTACACCTGCAGCAGCCCTCTCCGGGGCGCCGGCTAGCGAAGATCAACGTTTCCGCGTTCCTCAAATTTTAGGGGAGGAATCATGATTACTCGTGCAGCTCACGAAATGTCTGCAGCGATGGCTTCAGGTGAAATTTCCTCTGTTGAATTAACTCAAGCCCACCTTGATCGCATAACTTCAGTGGATGCTCAAGTTCATGCATTTCTACACGTTGATACCGAAGGCGCATTAGCACAAGCACAATCTGTTGACGATGCGCGTGCGCGTGGTGAAAGCGTTGGCCCACTTGCCGGAGTTCCGCTAGCTCTTAAAGATGTCATGGCTCAGCAAGGAATTCCGACGACCGCCGGTTCAAAGATTCTTGAAGGATGGCGTCCTCCATATGATGCAACCGTCGTATCTAAATTAAAAGCAGCAGGCGTTGTTATTTTAGGTAAGACAAATATGGATGAGTTTGCAATGGGCTCATCAACTGAGAATTCAGCATATGGCCCGACCCATAACCCTTGGGATCTCACTCGCATTCCTGGCGGTTCTGGTGGCGGATCATCCGCATCACTTGCAGCATTTGAAGCACCTCTTGCAATCGGTACTGATACTGGTGGATCTATTCGCCAACCCGCAGCAGTGACTGGAACTGTGGGAGTTAAACCAACGTATGGTGGAGTTTCACGATATGGATTGATTGCTTTTTCATCCAGCCTTGATCAGGCAGGTCCATGCGCTCGAACCGTTTTAGATACTGCACTTTTACATGAAGTCATTGCCGGTCACGACGCTCACGATGCAACAAGTATTGATGCTCCTGTCCCACAAGTAGTTCGTGCAGCGCGCGAAGGTTCTGTTAAGGGAATGAAAATAGGCGTCGTCAAAGAACTCAATGGCGATGGATACCAAGCTGGCGTTCGTTCTCGATTTGAAGAATCACTCGAACTTCTTGCCAAAGCTGGAGCTGAAATTGTTGAAGTCTCATGTCCCAATTTTGAATATGCACTCGCTGCCTATTATCTAATCGCCCCAAGTGAATGCTCATCCAACCTCGCACGTTTTGATGCGATGCGTTACGGCATTCGTGTCGGGGATGAAGATGGTGCTTCCGCGGAGTCAGTCATGAATTTGACTCGCGAAGTTGGATTTGGTCGCGAAGTAAAAAGGCGCATAATTCTCGGCACATATGCACTTTCTTCTGGCTATTTTGATGCCTATTACGGAAGTGCTCAAAAAGTTCGAACGTTAATAATGCAAGATTTCAACAAAGCATTTACGTCTGCCGATGTTTTGGTTTCGCCTACCTGTCCCACAACAGCATTTAAGATTGGCGAAAAGGCCAATGACCCGCTCGCTATGTATCTCAATGACATCGCAACGATTCCAGTCAATATGGCAGGGATTGGTGGCATGAGTCTTCCATGCGGACTAGCGCCTGAGGATGGCCTACCCGTTGGATTCCAGGTCATGGCACCGGCGATGCAGGATCAACGAATGTACTCAGTAGGTGCCGCGCTTGAAGCATCCCTGCTTTCACAATGGGGAGCTCCTTTGCTTTCCCAGATTCCAGCGTTAGTGGGTGCAAAGTGAGTCTTACTTATGAGGATGTAATTGCAAAGTACGAACCAGTATTGGGCCTAGAAGTTCACGTCGAACTCAATACCAATTCAAAGATGTTTTGCGGATGTAGCACCATATTCGGTGGCGAACCGAATACTCAGACATGCCCTGTTTGCTTGGGAATGCCTGGAGCACTTCCAGTTGTCAACGAGAAAGCGATTGAATCATCGATTCTTATCGGCCTTGCTCTTAACTGTTCGATTACACCATTTAGTCGTTTCTCTCGCAAGAACTATTTCTATCCAGATATGCCAAAGAATTTCCAGATTTCACAGTACGACGAACCAATCTGCGTTAATGGTTATCTGGACGTAGAAATTGATACTGACGAAGGTATTAAGAAGTTTCGTGTTGAAATCGAACGCGTGCATATGGAGGAAGATACAGGGAAGTCATTGCACGTTGGTGGAGCCACTGGACGTATCCATGGCGCCGACTACTCGCTCCTTGACTACAACCGCGCAGGTATCCCTTTAGTAGAAATCGTTACGAAAATTGTTCCGGGCACTGGTAAATATGCACCAGAAGTAGCAAAGGCCTATGTTGCAGAATTGCGAGATATCTTGCGATCTTTAGGTGTGAGCGATGTCCGTATGGAACAAGGATCATTGCGATGTGATGCCAACGTTTCCCTCCGACTTATCGGAGCAGAAACTTTAGGTACCCGAAGTGAAACGAAGAATGTTAATTCATTGCGCTCTGTTGAACGCGCAGTTCGTGGCGAAATGATTCGTCATGCAGAGTTGCTCAACAAGGGAGAGCGAGTAGTACAAGAAACTCGTCACTTCCAAGAAGAGAGCGGACTTACACGTTCTGGCCGCTCAAAAGAGCAAGCCGAGGACTATCGATATTTCCCAGAGCCCGATCTAGTTCCTGTCGCACCAGATGCAGCCTGGATTGAGACTCTTAGAGCCACGCTTCCAGAACAACCAACATTGCGCCGCAAACGTTTGCAAAGTGAATGGTCTGTTCCTGATAAAGAAATGGCGGCAATGATTAACGCGGATGCTCTCGATATTGTCGAAGCAACGGTAAATCTTGGGGCCGATCCAACACGTGCACGTGGTTGGTGGCTGGGCGAAATCTCGCGCATCGCAAACGAACAAGGTGTAACGATTTCCGATTTGAAAATATCACCTACAGATGTTGCCCAAATTGTGGCACTCGTCGCTCAGGGCGATTTGACGGATAAGTTGGCGCGCCAAGTTGTTGAAGGCGTGATTGCTGGCGAGGGAACACCTGCATCAGTAATTGAATCTCGTGGATTAAAAGTTGTTTCTGATGAATCGGCTCTTATGGCTGCGATTGAGCGTGCAATAGCAGCGCAGCCAGAAACTGCAGAAAAGATTCGTAACGGTCATATTCCTGCGGCAGGCGCACTTATAGGTGCAGTAATGAAGGAAACGAAGGGCCAAGCTGATGCTGCCCGAGTACGTGAACTACTTCTCACGCACTTAGGGCAACCTTCAGATTAGTGAGCAAGCACGCCTTCTGTTTCAACAACGGCTTCCTTGCCGATATTGATGAAGAAGGCAAGGACTATTGCTCCAACAAATAGCAATCCTGCACTGACAGTAAATGCAGTAGTGAATCCGTGTGTCATAGCAAAGGGTTGAAGTGATTTACCCATTGTCTTATGCGTAGCGATATAGGTTGTTGTTGCTGTAGCTGCGACTGTATTTAGTAAAGCCGTTCCGAGAGATCCACCAATTTGCTGGCTGGTGTTAATCATCGCACTAGCAACTCCAGTGTCGTGGTTACTAACAGCGTGAAGTGATGTCGTGGTGAGTGGGATGAATACCAATGCCATACCGCTAGACATGATGAGCAGCGCAGGAAGCACATGCGTTATGTAAGCAGTTTCTGGAGTGATTCGAGTTAGGAGAAGCAACCCGACGGCTGCAGATAGTAAACCAGGCACCATAAGTGGCTTAGGTCC
>CAEZWO010000014.1_pt1 | contig 15033 bp, 12 predicted proteins | sample 7265011 | NCBI WGS metagenome assembly CAEZWO01 (sample SAMEA6813884, study PRJEB35770) | uncultured Actinomycetes bacterium | biome: Freshwater; feature: Freshwater reservoir; material: water | place: Czech Republic | collected 2015-11-04 | depth 0.5m m | reverse complement strand
TTTCTTGGCGCGCAAAATTAGCGCCGTTCTTCCTTCGCTTTACAGACCATGCACAACGTTGCGCGAGGAAAGACTTGCAAACGAGCTTTGCCGATGGCATTGCCACATTCTTCGCACTGTCCATAAGTTTTCTCTTCGATGCGCTCTAATGCACGCTCAGTCTGTAAAACCATATCTCGAGCATTAATCACAAGTGACATTTCGTGTTCACGCTCGAATGTTTTTGTACCCGCATCTGCTTGGTCATCGCCGGCACCTTCACCAGATTCGTGAATGAGTTCATCCATTTCATTCTCGACAGCAACTAATTCTGCTTTGAGACGGAGAAGCTCTTTTGCCAATTCACTCTTCATGGTTTTTAATTCGGCTGCACTCCACGGAGATTCATTTTCAGAAACTACAACGGGAGTAGGCGCGCTCTTGATGGGTTTGAGTGGCGCGGCTTTCTTGCCATTCTTAACTGGGCGTGGTGGTGGTGGCATAACCAGGCGTCGCTCTTCGGCAACGACTGGAACAACTGGTGCAGCAATAACCGGAGCAGGCGCTACCGCTACCGCGGCCTTGGCAGGAAATGGTTTCCCTGGAGCTTTTTTGACCGCAGCTTTTTTGGCAGGTGCTTTCTTCACTGCAGCTTTCTTGGCGGGAGCTTTCTTCGCCGGAGCCTTTTTGGCAGGGACTTTCTTCGCCGGGGCCTTTTTTGCAGGGGCTTTTTTGGCGGGGGCTTTTTTAGCTATTTTCTTTACCACGGCGCGCACCTTATGCGCTTATCGAGGTAAATGCCACTCCCGCCACGATGGAATAGAGTTCGGTAGATGAGCACCTATCGCGCGATTTCTCCGCAAGTGGATTTACCAGCCATGGAGCGTGCAATTTTGCACTTATGGCGCGAAAATTCGATCTTCCACAAATCACTAGAGGCTCGAGCCGGTGGCCAAGCCTGGACTTTTTTTGAGGGGCCACCCACCGCTAACGGCGCCCCTGGTACCCACCACATTGAAGCTCGAGTCTTTAAGGATGTTTTCCCTCGTTATCACACGATGAAAGGAAAATACGTCCTTCGCAAAGCTGGATGGGATTGCCATGGACTTCCCGTGGAAATTGCAGTGGAAAAAGAATTAGGTTTTGCTGGCAAAGGCGACATTGAAAAATTTGGAATAGCTTCTTTTAACGACAAGTGCCGTGAATCTGTACAGCGACATGTAGGTGCCTTCACCCAAATGACCGATCGAATGGGATTTTGGGTTGACTTCGATGAGGCTTATTGGACGATGTCCCCGGAATATGTAGAAAGTGTCTGGTGGAGTCTTAAGGAGATTTGGCAGAAGGGTCTTTTGGTTCAAGACCATCGCGTAGCTCCGTACTGCCCTAGGTGTGGCACAGGACTTTCGGATCATGAATTGGCACAAGGTTATGAAACCATTACCGATCCATCTGTTTACGTCCGCTTTCCCATTACCTCTGGTCATTTAGCTCAACTTGGTGCCTCGTTATTGGTCTGGACAACAACGCCATGGACTCTTGTTTCAAATACCGCGATTGCAGTCCACCCCGATGTCACATATCTAGTTGTAGAAGAAATAACTCAAGACGGAGCAGAAACCCTCGTCATAGCTAAACCGCTAGTTGGATTCTTGACCGGAGAAGTTCGCGTTATTGAAGAAATTCAGGGCCGCGAATTAGAACGCACAACATACCGTCGCCCATTTGATTATGTTGATATCCCAGATTCGCATTTTGTTGTTTTGGCTACATATGTAACGACTGAAGATGGAACTGGCCTTGTTCACCAATCCCCCGCTTTTGGCGCCGACGATTTACTTGTGTGTCGTGGCTACGGTTTACCGGTAGTCAATCCCATTGCAGCCAACGGCACCTTTTTGCCAGAGATTGAACTCATTGGTGGATTGTTCTTCAAAGATGCAGACAAGCTCTTAGTTAAAGAACTACGTAAGAGCGGGGCTTTGTACAAGCACCAACCATACGAACACCAGTATCCGCATTGCTGGCGCTGTCACACTGCTCTTCTTTATTACGCGCAACCATCGTGGTACATCCGAACAACTTCCATCAAAGATGAATTGATTCGCGAAAACGAAAAAACAGACTGGCACCCTCAAACAATTAAAACAGGGCGCTACGGAGATTGGCTCACAAACAATATCGATTGGGCACTTTCAAGAAATCGATACTGGGGTACTCCCCTTCCAATTTGGCGATGCGAAAATCTTCATGACATTTGTGTCGGTTCCTTGGCTGAACTTGGTCAATTAGCCGGTCAAGAATTGAACTCCTTAGATCCACACCGCCCATTTGTTGATGACATCACGTGGCCATGTGCGCAATGTCAGAGTCCGATGATTCGAGTCAACGAAGTTATTGACTGCTGGTACGACTCAGGGGCTATGCCTTTTGCTCAATGGGGCTATCCGCACAAAGAGGGTTCAGTTGAGAAATTCGCTGCTGCATACCCAGCTGATTTTATCGCCGAGGCTATCGACCAAACTCGCGGTTGGTTTTACACCCTCATGACCATTGGCACACTCGTGTTTGATAAAAGCTCGTATAAGACAGTTCTATGCCTCGGGCATATTCTTGATAAAGATGGTCGAAAGATGAGCAAGCATGTTGGAAATGTTTTAGAACCAATCGCTCTCATGGACGAACATGGAGCTGATGCAGTGCGCTGGTACATGCTGGCTGCCGGATCACCATGGGCAGCTCGACGAGTCGGGCATGAAGCAATTAATGATGTGGTTCGAAAGACACTTCTCACTTATTGGAATACCGTCTCTTTCCTCGCTTTATATGCCAAAGCTTCTGACTTTGATATCTCAAGCGCTCCCCTGATTTCCGAGCGGCCGTTGATGGACTTATGGATCTACTCGGATTTACAAGAACTCATTTCTGAAGTTGATAACTCTTTGGCAGATTTCGATACTCAGAGAGCAGGAAAAGCACTCAGCGAATTTATCGATGATTTATCAAATTGGTATGTTCGCCGATCTCGTCGCAGATTCTGGGATGGAGATCCCTCAGCACTGGCAACTTTGCATGAATGTCTACGTACTCTCACCTTGCTGATGGCGCCATTGGTCCCTTTCATTACCGAACAGGTGTGGCAAGAATTGATTCGCCCAGTGGAAACAATGTCAAAAGAATCAGTGCATTTGGCTGATTTTCCAGAAGCAGATCTCTCAATGGTTAACCAGGAATTATCAGCGCAAGTTCGCCAAACTCGACGCATTGTTGAGCTTGGTCGCGCCGCACGAGCAGAATCAGCAATGAAAACACGTCAACCTCTGCAACGCGCACTCATTGCAGCACCAGGGTGGGATGCACTGCCATTAGCTATGAAAGAACAAATTGCCGATGAACTCAACGTCATCGAACTTGAAGATATCTCAATGGCCGATGGAGATCTTGTGGACATCAGCGTAAAAGCTAATTTCAGAACCCTTGGTGCCAAACATGGTGGACAAGTACAAGAGATTTCCCAAGCCATACTTGCTCAATCACCGGTGCAGCTCGTAAGAGAAATACGCAGCAACGGATTCTCTCTTCTACACAGTGCAAATCTTGAGTATCGCATCGAACTCGAGGACTTAGTCATTACCGAAGCGCCAAAATCTGGATGGACCGTAGCAAGCCATGATGGAGAGAGCGTTGCGCTAGACCTAGCCCTAACGCCTGCCTTGATTGCAGCTGGAAATGTGCGTGAAGTGATTCGGTTTATTCAGGAAGCGCGCAAAAATGAGGGCTTCGACATTAGCGACCGTATTCACATTAGATATAACGCACATGACGATGTTGCCGGAGCGATATCTCAATCATCGGATGCAATTAAGCACGAAGTCTTAGCGCTCGAGCTCACCGCTGATCCATCACTGCCATTTGGTCATAATGAACATGGTCTCGTAGCTGTTCTTACAAAAGCCCAACGCTAACTACATTACAAGCGAGAGACCAAAGGAATCGCTAACTGAACTGCGAAGAAAAGTACAAGGAAAGAAAGATCCAAACTGACTGACCCTAATCGCAGAGGTGGCACAAATCGGCGTACAAATGCGGTGGGTTTATCTGTGACCGCATAGATCGCCTCGACAAGATAAAGCATTATTCCTTTAGGTCGCCAGGATTGAGAAAAAAGTCGTACGTAATCCAAGATAAGACGACCAAGGAGTGCATAAAGAAAAAGGCGCAAGACTGTTACAAGAATGCTGCCAACTTGAAGCATCTCAATCAGCTTTGGTTGAAGAAACTTGCTTCAGCTGCCGCTGTCTTGTCTTCGTTGCTGACGCGAATATTGGCAGGAGAAAGCAAGAAAACTTTAGATGTCACTCTCTCGATGGTTCCGTTATGGCCGAAAACCAAACCGCTGGCAAAATCAACAAGACGCTTGCGCTCTGACTCTTCCATGTCGCTGAGGTTCATGATGACTGGATTACCAAGACGGTAATGCTCGCCAATCGTGCGAGCTTCATTGTAAAAGCGAGGATGCAAAGTAACGATGCGATCCACCACTGGAAGGTCCATCTGCACCGCGGGCGCACTAGCTACAACCAATGCTGGAGTACGAGCTTCGCGGGTCTTAATCCTTACCTCTGGAACCGATACTCGGGATGATTGTTCGATCGTATCTAACTCAATGTCGTCCATGAGCCCGAGGTAGTTCGCCATCTTGCGCAGTGCATTAGCCATGTGACAACGCTACAGGGGGTTACTACGCGAACCCAGGATTGAACTGCCAATTCTCACATGTGTCGCTCCGTGAGAAATTGCACTTTCGAAGTCCTGACTCATCCCTGCCGAAAGCGCACTAGCAAAGGGGAATTGTTGGCTAAATACACTATGAATTACTGCCAGCCTGGAAAAGGCTGCATCTGGATTTTCTCCAAGCGGTGCAACTGCCATCAATCCTTGAAGGAGCAGAGCTGGGAAAGTGAGGATCAATTGCGCCATTTCAGCGAGCGATTCCGGGGCAAGTCCTCCCCTGCCTACTGAGTTATCCAAACTAACTTGAATAAATACTCCGATTTTCTTGCCTTCGCCAACCGCTCGCGCAAGCCGAGGTACATGGCTCATGTCATCCAATGAATGCACGACATCTGCCCAAGAAGCGATTGAGGCCAACTTATTACTTTGAATCTGACCTTGGAAATGCCATCGCCCCTCGACCTGTGAAGCTTTCTCGCGTCCCTCGCTATCGCGATTCTCTCCAAAATCTTTGATTCCAAGTCCTGCCAATATTTTGATATCACTTACCGGGTATGTCTTCGTTACTCCAATGAGAGTGATCGATGAAGGATCACGCGATGCACTCAGACACGCTCTGTTGATTCGTGATTGCACACTTGAGAGATTGGAAGCAATAACCTCGGTTCTGGCTACGTCAACCATATAAACCCAGCTTGCCTGCCAGTAATTGCATTTCTGCGATAAGAGAAGTAATTCGCATCTTCACACGTGCATATATTCGTCCGCGCAATTGCTACGCCGTGATTGATTAACTCCACTTCGAGGGCCTTCGGTAAATCCAGAGCAAACTTTCCAGAATGACTGCGCGAAGCAGCCTCTGGGTAGGTTGCAACCACCTCTTCGAAAATATCTTCTCCAACTTCATAGCATGAACCGCAAATAGATGGCCCCATCACTCCACGCAGATTACCCGCACCCAACTCCTTCATGAGGAGAACTGTCTTAGCTGCAATCGCATGTACCAAGCCTCGACGTCCTACATGAACTGCTCCGACTGTACCTTCTTTCTCATCCCACAAAAGCAAAGGGATACAGTCTGCAACCATCACCGACAAGGCGATATTTCGCTCTTGCGTGATAATCGCATCTGCAGTTATTTCCAAAGTAGTAGCACCATCTATTACTACGACGGTGTCCCCATGGACCTGATTCATAAATATTGCTGGAGGCGTCTGAACCAGAGCTCGATTCTTCGCCACAGTTAAAGCATCATCCCCAACATGCAAAGCCAGATTGAGCGAATCAAAAGGAAAATCGCTCAAACCGCCGCGCCGTGTAGTAAATACGTGAGACATCATGAGAATTACCTCATGAAATCAGGGATATCAATTTCATCATCCTCATGGACTAATTCTTCAAATGTCACACGTTTGCGAGTCGATGCCTCATCTGGCAACTCCAATGCAACAACCAATGGATCATTATTTGGAACCGGGTCTGCCTTGCCATTCAAAGTCGCTGCGTCAATTACTGGCATGGCAACTTTCTTTGGCGCTCCACCGTCGAAGCCTGCGGCAATAACAGTAATGCGGACTTCGTCACCGAGGGCATCATCGATAGTTGTTCCGAAAATGATCTTTGCATCAGGGTGCGCGGCTGCTTGGACTAATTCGCACGCTTCATTGATTTCAAAAAGCCCCAGATCAGAACCACCAGCGACAGATAAAAGAACTCCCATAGCTCCATCAATGGATGCCTCCAAGAGTGGACTTGAAATTGCCAATTCGGCTGCACGAACAGCCCTATTCTCTCCGCGAGCAGAGCCAATACCCATAAGGGCTGAGCCCGCATCGGTCATAATGCTTTTAACATCGGCAAAATCCAAGTTGATTAAACCTGGCTGTGTAATGATTTCTGTAATTCCTTGAACTCCGGAAAGAAGAACTTGATCTGCACTCTTAAAAGCCTCAACGGCAGTAATGGAACGATCAGAGATTGCAAGCAATCGATCATTTGGAATAACAATGAGAGTGTCTACTTCACTACGCAATTCCTCAATACCTTCATCGGCTTGACGAGTACGTACTTTGCCTTCGAAAGAAAATGGACGTGTAACTACACCGATAGTAAGTGCTCCGAGTTCGCGTGCAATTTTTGCGACGATTGGTGCGCCACCAGTTCCGGTGCCGCCACCTTCTCCTGCAGTTACAAAAACCATATCGGCACCACGTAGCGCTTCTTCGATTTCATCAACATGATCCAGTACCGCTTCACGTCCTCTTTCAGGAGAAGCACCAGCACCAAGACCTCGAGTTGATTTGCGACCAATATCTAATTTCACATCTGCATCCGACATTAATAAATGTTGAGCATCGGTGTTAATTGCAATGAATTCAACACCCTTAAGTCCGACATCAATCATTCGGTTAACAGCATTTACTCCGCCGCCGCCAATGCCAACTACTTTGATGACAGCCAAATAATTTTGCGGTGATGCCACGATGCGTCCTCCTCATTTACCATAACCCTCAAGTTGAGAATTACAGTGCTCTATCTGTGTGAGGTGACCGTAGGGCGCGTGCGAATTCTAATCAAACACCGACACGAAGAGTTACTTCAATAAAAATCACAATGGCAGAAAGCGCGCATGTGAATTACTGAGAACGTAAGTCAACGAACAATTGGAGCATGTGGCGCGGAAAGATCCATGCTCGTTATTTTTCTATTCTCTGGTAGCGCTAAAAGTGCCTGATAGACATGCACTTTGAGCTCCATGTCATTCTCGTCGCCCCATACAACGTCAAGGACTCGGACTCCTACTTTTAACTTCAACGTTGCAAAATGCGAACCTTGGGTGTCGATACTGTGTAGTTGAGAACTCATCGATTCAGGCAACGCTCGCAATAAGCTCATCGAGAAATCAAGATCCTCTGGTTGAGAGGAATTAACTAAAGGCAAAGCTTGTGCGTTGTACCCGGTAAGTTGAAATCCGACTCCGTTCTTATCCAAAAGCATGTCGTTGAAACGAGCCACCGGAACGCGTGGCCAGACCGTGATAATTATTTTCTCTCTCAACCAATCTCGTCGTACTTGCGAGTGATCTATCCATGAAATTCTCGACAAGGACCTCACTGCCACTCGCGATTCAATTCTTGCTAGCTTCTCTCCCTTTTGGATGCCCGACCTCTGTGCAATTAACTCCACACTTTCGTTAGCTGGTGCACCTGTGACAACAATCGACTTGACGCTAAATAATGAAGACCACCCCAATAAATAGGATAAGCCAGCAAGTGCAGCTATAGCCAGTAATGTGTAAGTGATTCTTCGGATTCGTAGGCGCTGGTAGTTCACGTTGAATTAATTCTGGTATTTCTTGCTGAGTGCCTCAAGAATTAGCGGAGCTAACGAACTCACATCTCCAGCACCAAGTGTCACTATGACATCTCCAGGTTGGGCTGATTCGACGATTGCTTCACAGGCCGAAATGAAGTTGGGTTCGAAAATGCCGTTGCGCATACCTTGCGTTATGGACCTTCCCGTAACTCCCGGAATTGGTTTTTCACTCGCACCATAAACTTCTAGCACCCATGACTTGTCCGCTATTTCTAAGGCTTGTGCAAATTGCGAAGTAAATGCTTTAGTCCGTGAGTATCGATGAGGTTGGAAAATGACCAATACTCTGCCATCAGTTGCGTATCTCTTTGCCGCATTGAGAGTAGCAATAATCTCCGTTGGATGATGTCCATAATCATCAATAACGCGAATGCCTTGGACTTGGCCCTTCAATTCAAAACGTCTACCAGTGCCACGAAAAGTTGATAAACCGGCAAGCAATTGAGTAGCAGGAAGGTTTAGTGCAAGTCCTGCAGCCAAAGCTCCTGCTGCATTAAGGAGGTTGTGTTCCCCAGGAACGTTGAGAACCAATTCCCCAATTGAGCGCCCTCGCCACAGTGCGCGAGCTCGTGAGCCACCTGGAGTTAATTCAATCTGATCGATTCGTAAATGAGCACCTTCTGCGCTTCCGTAAGAGATAAGAGAAATATTCTCAACTCCCTGAGAAAGTGCTGCCGATCCTGAGTCATCCGCGCAATACACAAGGAAACCATCGGGTGAAATAGTTTCGATGAAATGTTTGAAAGCTATTACAACGTCCTCTGGGGTAGCAAAATAATCAACATGGTCGTGCTCAACATTCGTGATGATCGCACCAAACGGGTGGTACTCGACGAATGACCCATCTGATTCGTCAGCTTCAGCGATAAAATGGTTACCGGTTCCTTTATGGGCGTTGGATCCTGAGGCTGTAAGCGTTCCGCCGATAGCAAAAGATGGATCCTCGCCACAGCTTTGAATTGCAACTGTCAGCATGGATGATGTCGTTGTTTTCCCGTGAGTTCCAGCAACCGCAATACTTTGAGACTCTGACATCAATACAGCTAACGCTTGCGCACGCGACAACATGGGGATGCCTAACTCCCTTGCGCGCACAATTTCTGGATTATTCATATCTATCGCTGAGGAAAATACTAGATAGTCTGCGCCTTCTACATGTTGTGCCAAGTGAGTTGAGTGCACTGTGGCGCCAATCGCTCGTAATCCAGAGAGAACGGAAGAATCCTTCATGTCCGAACCCGAAACTTCTATCGACTCTGCGACCATAACTCGTGCAAGGCCGCTCATGCCTGCTCCGCCAATGCCAACAAAGTGAACTCTTTTACCGCGAAATTCCTGTAGTAGGTACTTCATGCCATCTCACCCGCACTCGAAATCGCATGTTCCATAAGGGCTGCGATTTTACTTGCAGCGTGCAAATCTTTGTCGATAGTCGAGGGCGGCAACATCTTCGACTTCTCTAACAATGAATCAATGTTTTCTAGGAACCATTCGGGCGTGAAAAAAGATTGCTCCAGAACAATTGCTCGGCCGGCATCAACTAATTCTGATGCATTCTTAAACTGTTCTCCATTGCCAATGGGAAGAGGTATAAAGAGAGCCATCTGACCCAGCGCGCCAATCTCTGCAACAGTAACTGCTCCGCTTCGAGCAATGATGAGGTCAGCAGCAAGATATACCTGCGCCATATTTGTTATGTATGGCACTGCTTCATACCCTCCACTGCTAAGTGGAATCTCGTTCTTCGCTCCGACGGAGTGAAGTATGTGTATTCCGCGGGCAGTCAATGGGACAACACACTGGGCGATCACTTTATTGAGAGAGGCCGAACCTTGCGATCCACCCACTACAGCAATTGCAGGCTTGTCTAAAGGCCATCCAAGTTCATTCTTGGCGCGATTGCGAGCAAGCGTCCAATCGGATTGAGCGGACTCCACGCAATTTTGAATATCTCTACGCAAAGGAATTCCAGTAATTAGGGCTTCATTGAATCTACCTTTGTGAACCGGATAAGCCACTGCTAGAAATTTCGTGAAAAGGCTTCCTAGTTGATTTGCCCATCCAACTTTGGCGTTGGCCTCATGAATCACAATTGGAACGTGCTCTAAACGTGCCGCAACGTAGGCAGATGCACATACATATCCACCGAAGCCAACCAACAAATCTGCTTTTCTAATCACCTTCCTTGCAGCAACAACACTTGCAAAGAACTGCCAAGGAAAGGCTAGGAGATCGAAGGAGAAACTCCTGGGCATCACAACTTTTGGAATTACAGCTAATTCAAAGCCGGCGCTTGGCACCAAAGTGTTTTCTAAACCTTGAGCTGTCCCCAGAAACACACATTCGTCAGAAGGATGCAGCACTAACCACTCTCCAGCTACAGCCAATGCTGGTTCAATATGGCCGGCTGTTCCACCACCTGCCAGCACAATTCTCAAATTCTTCACTTCTTAACTCGCTTAATCATGGGAGCAATTGCAGGGTCGCGCAGTGCAGCGCCCAACACAAATCCCAAACCGAGATACGTTGCAATAACTGATGAGCCTCCATAGGAAAGTAAGGGCAAAGTTACTCCGACCACAGGCAAAGTGCTTGTAGCCGAACCAATATTAAGAACTGTCTGTGTAGCTATCCAACATCCAATACCTGCACTCGCGTAGCGAATCATAGGATCATTAGCGCGTATGGCTATCCGAAAAATTGAGAATATTAATGTAGCCAAAAGAAGCAATACGCAGAGCGTGCCCAACAATCCCAATTCTTCGCCAATTACGGAAAATATAAAATCAGTATGAGCCTCTGCAAGATTTCCCCATTTTTGGCGACTTGCCCCGAGACCAACTCCGAAAAGACCGCCACTTGCTAAGCCCATAATGCTATGGGCAGGTTGCCATCCACTTAATTTGTAATATTCATCGGAGAACGGATTCAAAACTACCAGGACTCTTCTCATCCGATTGGGGGTCGTGTAAATCAACGCAGAAACTAATACAGTAATAATCACGGCGCCAAGAGCGATAATCTTCAACCTAATTCCCGATATGAAAAGTAACCCGAGAAGGATTGATGCGAATACGGCAGCGTTGCCCAGATCTCGCCCGGCCATAATCAAAAGCATGACAATCGCGAAGCCTGGTACCAACAATAGGAGAACGTTCGTCTCTCCCCTGCTGCTTCGTTCGCGACTTGCCATCATGTGTCCAGCCCACAGCACAAGAAGAAACTTTGCAAATTCACTAGGTTGAAAAACAAATGGGCCATAACCCAACCAGTTGGTATTTCCATTAATTGAATGTCCAACTCCAGGTACCCGTAGTGCTAGCAGCATCGCAATGGCTATAAGTAACGATACTTTCCCCAATGCTTTCCATCGCGCGATAGGTAGCCTTGAAGCAGCAAACCCGCAAGGAATGGCGATCAACAAGAAAACGCATTGCCTCAGGAATATGGCATAAGAAGAGCCGTTGGTCTCTAAAGAATGGATTGAGGAAGCCGATAAAATCATCACTAAACCCAAACCTGTTAACGCTGCGGTGCTTCCCAAAAGCAAGTAATAGGAACTGATTGGCTTAGATAAGAAATTATCGCGCCTACTCATGTGAGAACCAGCTTTCTCACTGCATCCTGAAATTTATCTCCGCGATCGGCGTAGGACGTAAATTGATCCATTGATGCACAAGCAGGGGCGAGAAGCACGCAATCTCCTGCTTGGGCTAGGGACAGGGCTGCTTCTACAACTTTTTCCATCAGCGTAAGTCGAGAATCCTTGTCATCGTCAACATAGGTAATGGAAATCAAAGGCGCTTGATCGCGCAATTGCTGAGCGATTAACTCCCTGTCTTGACCAATGAGAATCGCTGACTTAACTCGTCCTTTAGTTCTTTCAACTAATTCAAACATAGACGCGCCTTTTGCTAGGCCTCCAGCAATCCACACTACTGATAGTTGTGACATCAATGATGCTGCCGCTGCATGTGGATTCGTTGCCTTTGAATCATCTACCCACGTTATTCCATCCCGCTCTCCCACTAATTCGATGCGGTGTCGACCTGGGCGAAATTTAATGAGCGTTTGTCGAATTTGTTCATGAGAAACTCCAACACTCAACGCCACCCCGGCCGCAGCAAGGGCGTTGGAAACGTTATGTGGCGCTGTAGGAATGACTTCATTCAATTGCGCAATCATTTGGGCTTCTTGAGGGTCATCCACGAATGCACGATCAACCAATAGTTCTTCAACTAATCCAAGTTCCCCAGGGCCGGGAGTATTAATCGAATAAAATACCTTGCGCCCGTGGAAGCCTTGCGTCGCCAGAACTACATCCCCATCATCTGCATTCAATACAGCGATTCCAGCGCGGTCGAGAATTCGAATTTTGGCTTGCTTGTAATTCTCAAAACTTCCATGCCAGTCAACGTGGTCATCGGCAATGTTTAATATTCCTGCTGCATGGAATTCAGGAAGATTGCTCCATGCCAGTTGAAAAGAAGATAACTCAAGGACTAAGAAGTCATATGGGTTCTCAGCGGTGACCGCTTCGATTACCGTATCCCCAACATTGCCACAGGCAATCGCGGATTTTCCTGATTCGCGAATCATTGCCGCAATCATTTCAACGGTTGTTGTCTTTCCGTTTGTACCTGTAATCGCGACCCATTTCTGATTAGGTGAAAGGTCCCCACGCATTTGCCAAGCTAAATCAATTTCACTGACAAAATTGACCCCTCTATCTCTTAGTTCAAGGATAAATGGGTGATCTAAACGCCATCCCGGAGAAACAACTGCTAAGTCCCATTTCGTGGCAAGCACTTCATCGCGGCTAATAGAGAAAGATGAGGTGTCATCACTTTCATCAAAAATGGAAACATTGGCGCCTTGCTTATTCAATACCGTTACAACAGAAAGTCCTGTAACACCCCCTCCTAAGACTAGGAGACGAGAAAGTTCATTACCGTTAATCTTCACGACTATTTCGAAACCCATTGAGCGTAGAACAATCCGAGTCCCAGTGCGACGCATAGACCAGCAATAATCCAAAAGCGCAAAACAATTGTTACTTCTCCCCACCCGCTGAGTTCGAAATGGTGTTGAAGAGGCGCCATTTTAAAAACACGTTTTCCGCCTGAGGCTTTAAAATATAAACGCTGAATGATTACGGACATTGTGATTATGACGAAAAGCCCGCCCAATGGAATCAAAAGCAACTCAATACGCAATGTTGCAGCGATGCCCGCTATGGCACCACCAAGTGCTAGGGATCCTGTATCACCCATGAAAATTTTCGCGGGTGACGCATTCCACCAGAGGAATCCCGTGCATGCAGCCGCAAGCGAGGCAGCCAAGACTGCAATATCCAAGGGATCTCTGACTTGGTAACAGTTAATCGCGGGAGAGACAGAACAACCTTGCCCAAACTCCCACACTCCAATAAGGATGAATGAGAGGAAAGTCATTACCGATGCGCCTGTTGCAAGGCCATCGAGTCCGTCAGTGAGATTCACTCCATTACTTGTTGCGCTCACCATAATGATGATGCCAATAACAACAAGGACCGGAGCCAACGTTAGAGAAGTATCGCGCACGGTCGAAAGATGCAAGGAAATCGGTGATAGCCCATCTGCATCCAGAAAATGAATTCCAAGCCAACCAAAGATTGCAGCGAAGAAAGTCTGTCCAATAACTTTTTGTCGTGGCGTTAAACCAAGTGAACGTTGTCTGGACACTTTTAGCCAATCATCTATGAATCCAAGTGCTCCAAGGCTCACAACTAAACCGATTACCAATAGAGCAGAGATGCTTACCGCTATTCGAGTAATGATGTGGCTAAGAAGAAAGCCAACAAGTGAAGCAACGATGATTATGAGTCCACCCATAGTTGGGGTTCCTCGTTTGGTGTGATGACTCTTGGGCCCATCATCTCGAATAATCTGCCCATAGCCGTGGCGGGCTAGCCAACGAATGAGTAACGGTGTTCCAAACAAACTAACAATTAAAGAAAATGCCCCGGCGATCAGAATCTCTCTCACTGGTCGCCTCCAATCTTGGTCATCCATGACTGTTCAAGTAAATCTGCCAACACTTCTAGTTTTTCTGCACGCGAAGCCTTTACTAGAACCACATCGCCAGGGGCAAAATGATCAGAAAACATTGCCGCCTCCGTAATCCCCAGGCACTTATGGATTCGCATCTCGTCGTCTTGGGTGAGACCTGTTGTGTATTCTGGAGCGCCTACACAAACAAGATGGTCAATGCCCATCGCCTGCGCAAGGGTCCCAATTCTTTGATGTTCTTGCGCGGATGACTCGCCGAGTTCAAGCATTTTTCCTAAGAATGCCCACGACTGCCCGCCTCGTTCCTGGGCAAAAAGGGCTAACGCACGTAGAGCAGCACTCGTCGAATCCACATTGGCGTTGTACGCATCGTTGATAAGCAATAACCCAGGCAACTCATGTAACTGCATACGCCATTTACTCTGAATCTCTGCCGTAGAGAGCCCGCCCGCAATTGAATCCAAAGAAATCCCCAAGGTTGTGGCGGCAGCAGCGGCAGCTAGAGCGTTAGAAACTTGATGCCCACCGACTAGTCGTAAACCCACGGCTGCGCGTCCAATAGGAGTAACCAAATCAAAATGGGCCCGTCCTTCACGAATTTCAACATCACTCGCCCGCACATCTTCTTGATGTCCTTGTCCAAAAGTTATAACTCGAGCACCTTTTGTTGGAGTCATCGCAGGCGTGTAAGGGTCATAATTACCCAGAATTGCAGTCCCGTTTTCTGGGAGATACTCAATCAATTCAGCTTTCGTTTTCGCTATCGCTTCAATAGTTCCAAATTCGCCTAAGTGAGCACTGCCAACTTTTAAGACAATTCCGATTCTCGGATCAGCAATCTGACATAAATGAGCGATATCTCCTACATGACGTGCGCCCATCTCTACTATGCAGT
>CAEZWO010000010.1_pt1 | contig 15806 bp, 14 predicted proteins | sample 7265011 | NCBI WGS metagenome assembly CAEZWO01 (sample SAMEA6813884, study PRJEB35770) | uncultured Actinomycetes bacterium | biome: Freshwater; feature: Freshwater reservoir; material: water | place: Czech Republic | collected 2015-11-04 | depth 0.5m m | reverse complement strand
GGGCCCGAAACTGCCCTCGCGGGTGTAGCTCAATGGTAGAGCCCCAGCCTTCCAAGCTGGCCATGCCGGTTCGATCCCGGTCACCCGCTCCAGTCTCTTTAACCGACCTGCCCGATTAACGTTTTAACGTAAGCGCCGGCTAACGAAATCGCGTATGAAGTAGTGGCTACGCCACACGCAACGGTCACAACAAGGTCAAACGCTGTAGCCGCCGAGGTGCCGTCAATTAACACATCAGCGATGATCCCAACCTTGTCTTGTTTGGCTAATGACGTGGGATTCCAAAAACTTCCGTTGGCAACGTTATATGAAACTGAAATAGTTGGAGAGGCCCCAATCGCGGTTACTTCTAACGAAAGCGGATAAGTTGAAATCAACTTCGTGGCATTCCAAGTTTCTAAAGTTATGCGCACAAGATAACTCTTTCTCGCATCGAAAGAGCCAAAATTATTTGAAGTTTGAGAGACTCCTGCCGCACCTAGAATTGGTGCCGAAAAGGTAATAATTCCAAAGTTGGAAGTCGAAGGTCCTGTTGCTCCGGCATTTCCAGTGTCACCTTTGGAACCTGCATTTCCGGTGTCACCAGTATTTCCCTTGTCACCTTTCGCACCGGCGTCACCGACATTTCCAGTGTCACCTTTAGAACCAGGTGCACCTTGCACTCCTTGAATTCCTTGTGCGCCCTGACCTCCAGATGTTCCCGCGGCACCTGCAGCACCTTGTGATCCTGCAACACCTGCTGCGCCCATCATTCCCGGTGCACCAGATCCGCCCGCTGCACCAGTTTCACCCTTTGGACCAGCCGGACCAACCGAACCAATTGCACCTGTCGCACCTGTCGCACCTGCAACGACTGATGATGATCCGGCTTTGCCGGTTGCTCCATCATCACCATCTAGACCCATTACTCCTGGTGCACCTGTCGCGCCTTGAGGGCCACGTAAACCAATGGGAAGTGGCCACTTACCCGATACTTTTGGACCGTAAAAATTCATTGACTTAAAATCCAAATAGAAATCTCCATCAATACCTAGAGATGCCTTTGGGGCAACAGTGCCACTGAGAATTGTGTTGGGAATTGACGTAGATGTGCGCCCTGCTGCGGCCGGCTTGACCGCCTTCGCTTTTCCTTCTGCCATAGATGGAATTGTCGACAGAATCGTGGAAGCAAGAGATGTGATCGCAATAATTAATACAAACCTTGGGTTTCTTTTCATCATCAACTCCATAGTTGTCTGTAGGGGAAATACCTCAATATTCAAATCATTGTGCAGGCGCTTCAATGGGGTCAGCCCCTAGCGCACGTGTAAAGCGACTCACCACATACCTAGCCTGCGCTCTCTAAATGTGACCCATCTCTAATTACAAGAATCCAAAACTCACACCCCTTTCTAAGGAAAAAATGGCTAGCCACTAAGCATTAGGGAGTTATCTAGCACTAGTCGATAGCGGAAAGTTCTCGACAAGGAAATCCTTTAAAGGATGAAAGGCAGGACGTAAATGTCATCAAAGAAAAAGATTGTTGCAATTGCGATTACAACAGTTGCTCTATCTGTAGGAAGCATCGGATTTGCTTCAGCATCTAACTCACATGGAAAAGCAAAAGTTGCCCTTACCAAATCTTCGACAACTGTAAAAGGAATAAACCTTGGCGGTCCTGGAATGGGAAATCAAGAGCAAGAATTGCAAACAATTCTTTCTGGCCTTGTTACAAATAAAACTTTGACGCAAGCACAAGTTGATGCAATCAACGCAGCAATTGCCGCCGCGCGCGCTGCACATCAACCACCAGTAAATGCAGATCGTGCTGCGCATGAAGCCCTCATCGCATCAACACTAGGGATTAGCGTCACGACGTTGAAATCTGAATTAGCTGCTGGCAAATCACTTGCAGCCATAAATCCTGCCAAGACACCAGCTCTCATCGCTGCTCTTGTTGCAGAAGGAACAAAAGATATTGATGCAGCAGTAACAGCTAAGCGAATTACTGCAGCTCAAGCCGTAACACTCAAAACAAATCTCACTGCTGCCGTAACTGCGATGGTAAATCGCACAGGTGGTATGGGGCGCGGCATGGGTGGCGGACATATGGATGCCGATGACATGGGCAAAGGTATGAACGGCGGCATCGGTGGAGGCATGATGGGCGCACCAGTATTGCCAACACCAACAGCGTAAAAAGATAGTTCGAATGCAAGGTACCTGGGTAAGCAAGAGCCCGTCATCACTTAGGTGGCGGGCTCTTTGCATCCCTTTTTAATTTCGTGAGAGACTTCAGACATGAGACTCCACATCGGAAGCGATCACGCGGGCTTAGAACTTAAGGCAATACTTGTCGATCATTTACGAGGACAAGGTCACGAAGTTACTGACCATGGCCCTCATGTGTATGACGCATTAGATGACTATCCAGTCTTTTGTATTCCTGCGGCAGAAGCCGTTGCCGTAGATCCTCAATCTCTTGGAATCGTCCTCGGTGGTTCTGGCAACGGCGAACAAATGGCCGCTAATAAAGTTATGGGAATCCGTGCAGCTTTAGTCTGGAGCAACGAAATCGCAAAATTAGCGCGTGAACATAACAACGCTAATGTGATTTCCCTCGGAGGGCGCATGCATACTCCTGAAGTATGTAAAGAACTTATCGATACTTTTATTGCCACTCCATTTACAAATGACGAGCGCCATGTCCGACGAATCAATCAAATTGCCACGTATGAAGAAGATGGCGGGCTTTAGGAATCTAAAGTTTCTTGTAGGCAAGATCTGTCACTTGATGATCTTTCCTTATGCCTTGTCCTTCAAAACGCGTAAGTGGCCGCCAGCCGGGGCGTTCTACAACTCCCCCTGCATACCGTGTTGATTTGGAAAATGTATCTTCAATGGATTTCGCATAAGGGACCCAATCAGTTGCAATATTAAATATCCCATTGGGCTTGAGTTTGTCTGCGATTAGATTGATGAATGCTTCGTTTATGATTCGACGCTTATGGTGTCGAGTTTTTGGCCAGGGATCCGGGAAAAATAAATGCACGCCATCAAGTGATACATCCGGAATCATTCGGCCAACGATTAGGTGGGCATCTTCATCCATGACTCGGATATTTGAAATCTTCAATTCTTCAATCAAAGAAAGCAACTTTCCGATGCCGGGCTGATGTACGTCGATTGCTAGAAAACCCACATCCGGAAAATTCTGAGCAATTGCGACAGTGGCCTCGCCCATACCAAATCCGATTTCAAGAATAACTTTTTGCTTATCTGGGAATGCCCCCATTAAATCAATTTCACTCTCTGCCACATCGACCCCATAGGTTGGCCACAGACGTTCGCGGGCATCTAGCTGAGCCGCCGTGATACGTGTGCCACGCAACTTAAAGCTTTTGATCGTTGGGCTTTCCATTGGCACACCCTTTCATGATTGGATACAACATCAAGAATCCATCTTTTCCCCTTCAAAGGAGCCCACTGTGCCAGGAGTAAACCTCACCCGTGCCGAAGCCAAGGCGCGTTCAGGTCTAATAGCCGTACAAAGCTACGAGATTGACCTCAACTTGGTCGCTGGTGATGAAACCTTCATTTCGACCACAATTGTGAATTTCACATGTAACTCTCCAGGCTCTTCGACTTTTATTGATGCTGTAGGAAAAAGCATCATCTCAGCCACACTCAATGGCGCACCAGTGGATGTAAGCGCCTTCGATGGCGAAAGCGTGCACCTGCTATCTCTTGCATCATCCAATCAACTCGTCATTGCGGTTGAGGGTGTGTACTCAAAGTCAGGTGAAGGCTTACATCGTTTCGTGGATCCAGCTGATAGCGAGGTCTACTTATATTCTCAACATGAAGTAGCAGATGCACGCCGTACATTCGCGTGCTTTGACCAACCAGACTTAAAAGCAACCTTTGCGATTTCAGCTACCGTCCCAGCACATTGGGCGGTCATTTCAAATAATCCAGTTGAAAACGCCGACCAAACAGGATCAAATAAAAAATGGATCTTCACTCCCACTCCACGAATTTCTACCTACCTCACAGCTCTCGTTGCTGGTGCATACCACCGTGTTGATGATATTTATGTTGGCGAAAAAACTGTCCCGCTGGCTCTGTATTGCCGCAAATCATTGGCTGAAAGCATGGACTCAGATGATATTTTCAAAATCACCAAACAGGGTTTCGCTTTTTATGAAAAAGAGTTTGGCTTGGCATACCCATTTGATAAGTACGATCAAATCGCGGTTGCCGAATTCAATGCAGGGGCAATGGAAAATGTTGGTTGCGTAACATTCGCTGAAGACTATTTCGTCTTCCGTAGCAAAGTCACTGATAAGAATTACAACTGGCGCGCTAACGTGATTCTTCACGAAATGGCACACATGTGGTTTGGCGACCTAGTAACAATGACATGGTGGGATGACTTGTGGCTCAATGAATCATTCGCAGAATGGGCCTCATATTTCACGCTAGAACAAGCGACTCGTTTTACTAATTCCTGGACAGTCTTCAACGCAGAAAGAAAGAATTGGGCATATCGCCAAGATCAGCTCTCTTCAACTCACCCGATTGTTGTCGACATGCATGACCTCGAAGCTGTTAAGACGAACTTCGACGGCATCACCTACGCCAAAGGCGCATCCGTTCTTCAACAGTTGGTATCCCATGTTGGAAAAGATGAATTTATCGCCGGGCTTCGTCAGTATTTTGCAAAACACGCTTGGGGAAATACCACGCTAAATGACTTGCTTGTTGAGCTTGAAGCATCAAGTGGGCGCGACCTTAAACCATGGGTTTCAACCTGGCTACAAACCGCTGGTGTTAACACTATGCGCGCCGAACTTGTAGTGAGCGGTGATACCTACTCATCAATCTCAGTTGTGCAAGAAGCACCACTAGTGCCAGCTGAGTCCAAGGAACTTCGCCCACACCGGATGGCCGTTGGACTTTATGACCTAAAAGAAGGCGAATTGATTCGCCGCACCAGTGCCGAACTAGATGTTTCTGGCGCACTTACAGAAGTGAAAGAACTATCTGGAGAGAAGCTCGCTGATTTAGTACTCATTAATGATCGGGATTTATCCTACGGAAAGATTCGATTCGATGAGCGATCACTAGCGACTCTCAAAGACCATCTTGGTGATATTAAGGACCCACTAAGTCGCGCGTTATGTTGGTCTGCAACATGGGACATGTTGCGCGATGGCGAGCTATCGGCCAGCAATTACGTGCCTATGGCTATTGAGGCATTGGCCGGTGAATTAGATGATGCAGTTGTTTCAATGACACTTGCTCAACTTGATACTGCCGTGCAGTTGTTCGCGCAGAGTTCCCATCGAGAAGCACTCAGCGAAATGCTAGCCAACGGCATCGAAGCACTCCTTGATGCCACTAAACCTGGTAGCGACTTACAGCTTCAGTACGCACGTTCATTTGCCAGCGCGGCAAAAACTCCTACGCAGCATGCACGAATTCGGGCAATGCTCGAGGGCAATCTTGAAGGACTTGTTATCGATGCCGACCTGCGTTGGCATTTCCTGGGCTGCCTTGCAGAGAGAAACTTGGTTACAACTGCAGAAATCGACGCCGAATTGGTCAGAGATAACACTGCAAATGGACAACGTTATGCGGCCTTTTCCAGATCAGCATTTCCTGATGCTGCTGTTAAAGCAAAAGCATTTAACTCAGCCATTCATGATGGCCTGAGCAATCACATTCAAATTCAAACAATCCGTGGATTCCAACGTGCAACACATCGTGAGTTATTGACTGGATACGTCGAAAAGTATTTCGCAATTATTTTGGAAGTCTGGAATACACAATCTTACGAGACTGCGACAAACATCGCACAAGGACTATTCCCAACTTACGTGACTACTCAAGCTACGTTAGATGCAACCGAGCAATGGCTTTCCGGTACTGGCAAAGACGCCCCTAATGCGCTTCGCAGGATTGTTTCCGAATGTCGTGATGCATTAGTTCGTGCACTCAAAGCACAAGCCAAAGATGCAGATTAAGCCGTAGCTTCGCTGACTCCAAAAGGTTCGAGATAGGGCAACCATGCTCTATCTGCATGACCGTTTCCGAGCACTCTCCATGCAGCACCCACAGGTGCACGCGGTATAGATCGCATGCGCCAACCCAAATCCTTTAGTGGCGTATCGGCTTTAGCATGATTGCAACGATGACAGGCAGAGACGACGTTCTCCCACACGTGCCCTCCGCCACGACTGCGCGGAATAACATGATCAATTGATGTAGCCGGGGCCGAACAATAAACACATCGACCACCATCACGGGCAAAGAGTGCACGGCGAGAGAGTGGGACTGCGCTGCGATAAGGCACCCGCACAAAACGATTGAGTTTGATGACAGTTGGTAGCGTGATTTCTCCACCTACGTAATGCAGAATGACTCCAGAATCCTCAATCATTGTTGCGCGAGAATTAAGTACGAGAATAAGTGCGCGGCGCTCTGAGACAACACCTAGCGGTTCGTAGGTGGCATTTAGGACAAGAGTGCGCGACATAAGTTGCTCCGATCAGGCGCGTGGCTCGCGCCGATTGCCACATCTTGCCTCAATTTGCGCATCCTTAGGCGTATTTACCCCTCTTTGAGTTAGAGTCGCACCATTATGAACGCTCGCGAACACCTATGGACCTGGTTTAGCGGCCCTCCCCTGCACATTCTCACCATCTTGGTTATTGCATTCATTGGTCAGCGTCTGGGGAGCCGAACCATTACAAAGACTATGAATCGCCTTGCAAGTGCTGACCTCATTCCTGGTCCAGGAAATATTGCTGCACGACAAAAAGAGCGGGCGCGCACTACAGGCACTGTTCTCACCAGCACTCTTAACGCAGTTATTTGGATGATCACATTAGGAATGGTTCTCGGGGAATTCGGATTGAACTTGGGGCCACTTATCGCTTCTGCCGGAGTCATCGGTGTCGCACTCGGTCTTGGAGCTCAGACAATTGTTCGCGACGTGTTGTCAGGTCTGTTTATGTTGGTTGAAGATCAATATGGCGTTGGCGATCATGTAGTTGTTCTAGAAGTTTCCGGTGTTGTTGAAAAAGTAGGTTTGAGAATTACGACAATTCGGGATTCTGCAGGAACGCTTTGGTACCTGCGAAACGGTGAAATCCTAAAAGTTGGAAACCAATCTCAATCAGGCTGATTAAGAAGATGCGTAGCCGCGGCTTCTAAGTAATCCCATAACTCTTGCTTTAAATCAGCAGCGAGAATCATTTCATCAACAGCACTTCTCATACATGAAACCCAAGCATCTCTGGCCGAAGTATCAATGTGAAAGCCACCATGCCTGATACGCAGTCTTGGATGTCCACGTTCCTCTGAATAAGTGGATGGCCCTCCCCAATATTGTTCAAGGAACATCTGTAATCGCCGCGCAGCGGGTTTTAAATCCTCTTCAGCGTACATGGGACGCAAGATTGGATTAGTTGCTACATGGGCGTAGAAACGTGTAACGAGCTCTTCAAAAGTCTTCTCCCCGCCCACGCGTTCATAAAAGGTATTCATAGAGTTAAATCCTTAGTTGGAATCCCTTTTGCAATACGAAGCACTAACACTGAGGTAATAATGCAAAAGAATCCTGATGCATAAAACGCTGCGGCATAATCGCCAAATTTAACTCTGAAAATCGCGGCACCATAAGCAGCAATTGCGCCACCTATTTGATGCGCTGCAAATACCCACCCATAAACAACAGTGGCGCGTGCAGGTCCGAGGATAGAGCGGCACAACAAAATCGTTGGTGGAACAGTTGCAACCCAATCCAGGCCGTAAAAGATCACGAAAACTAAGGTCGATGGGTGGACCGATTTAAAAAGAATCGAAGGCAGCAGAAACAAAGAAACGCCGCGTAAGAAATAGTAAAAGAATAACAATTTACGTGGATCGTACTTATCCGTCAGCCAACCAGAAAATATCGTTCCGACTACATCAAATACCCCAACTAAGGCCAGCAAGCTTGCCGCAGCAATCTGTCCCATTCCATGATCCATTGCAGCAGGAATGAAGTGGGTTCCCATAAGGCCACTCGTTGAAAGTCCGCAGACAAAAAACGAAGCAACCAAATACCAAAAATCGCGAACCTTGACTGACTCTTTGAGAGTGACAATTGCTAACTTTCCAGCGTTCATGGAATGTTTCTTCGGCGGCTCCCAATCATCAGGTGCACCATAAGGTAGCAAGCCTAAATCTGAAGGACGCTCTCTCAAGAACAACGCGACAATCGGAACCATTATGAGTGCGCCTCCGCCAACGGTAAGAGAAACACTCTTCCAACCGTGGTGGACAGCTAAATAGGAAAGTCCGGGCAAGAAGACCAACTGCCCAGTCGCCGTCGCTGCAGTCAGCAAACCAATAACAATTCCGCGCCTCTTGACGAACCATCTATTGGCAATCGAGGCAGCAAAAACCAGCGCCATAGACCCTGTACCGATACCGACAACGACGCCCCACAACATAAGCAGATGCCATGGTGATGTCATGAAAATGGTCCCGCTTGCCCCAAGACCCACTGTCATTAAAGCGAGCATGACAACTTTGCGAATTCCAAAACGTTCCATAAGAGCCGCTGAAAATGGCGCAGTTAATCCAAAGAGAAGTACGTTAATCGATACTGCAAGAGAGATTTGATCGCGCGTCCAACCAAAGGACATTTCCAAAGGCATAATTAAGACCGAAGGCGCAGAACGAAAACCTGCCGATGCAACTAAAGTTAAAAAGGTGATGGCAGCAGCAACCCAAGCAGGATGAAACTTCCTAGCTTTTACGGGCTGTGCTTTCAACATTGCGTCAGAGTACAGACAAACGCACCCACACCGCACAATCTGTAGGGATTTCATTGCCATTCATCGGAGCACTTGAAAGCAAAACCTCTGCGCCATGCGGAAGCGAAATCGCTTTACCGAAGTTGACATAGCAAGCGAAATTGCCGGGGCGCGAGAAAGCAATTACTTCAGGACCTGCATCGATCCACTCCATAGTGCCATCGCCTAAGCCTGACTCGCTCTTGCGAATTGCAAGGGCCTTTCGGTACATCGTCAACGTGGAATCTGGATTGTTTTCTTGAGACTCTGCTGCGAAATTTCCCCACGCTGATCCTTGAGGAAGCCACGCATCATCTGGAGTAATTGCAGCATTGGTTGAAAATCCGAAAGCACCCGATGAATCCTTTGTCCATGGCAATGGAACTCGGCATCCATCACGTCCACGATCGGTTCGCAAACTCATCTCCCAACGAGGATCTGTCAATCGATCCTCTGGGATATCGCGTACTTCAGGAAGACCAAGCTCTTCACCCTGATAAACATACGCACCACCAGGAAGAGCCAACATCAGAAGAGCCCCTGCGCGAGCACGCGCAGTTCCGCGAGCAAGGTCAAACTTAGATGCATCACCATGGCGCTCAAGGGTGGTATTTGCATTGCCTGCAAGTAAACCTAAATCAAAGCGATCTACAGAGCGAACCACATCATGATTATTAAATACCCATGATGATGGTGCCCCAACTTCGGCAAGAGCTTCCATTGAGCGATTAATCATCTTTGTTAAATCAGTAGGTGTCCATGGCGAACTCAAGAAATCAAAGTTAAAAGAGTTTGCTAATTCATCGTGGCGCAAATAACGAGCAATGCGCGAGGCTGGACTAACCCATGCCTCTGCAACTGCCATGCGATCTCCTGGATAGGAATCAAGAATTTTGCGCCATTCGCGATAAATCTCGTGCACTCCATCTTGATCCCAGAATGGACGATTCTCTGGTGCCAGCATCTCAGCTTTTGGATCAGCAGCAACGACGTCAGGAAGGCCTTCGGCTTTAATCATTCCGTGTGCGACATCAATGCGGAATCCATCTACTCCGCGATCTAGCCAAAACTTAAGAACGTCAGCAAAGTGCTCCCGAACTTCAGGGTTCTCCCAATTGAGATCGGGTTGTTCTTTTGCAAATAAATGTAAATACCACTGCCCCGGCTTGCCATCGGCTTCAATAACGCGCTCCCAAGCACATCCACCGAAAACGGCTTGCCAGTTATTTGGAGGTAGTTCACCATGAACACCTTTTCCATCGCGGAACATGTAGCGATCGCGCTCCATTGAACCAGGAGCTGCTTCAAGTGCTGCCTGAAACCACACATGCACGTCACTTGAATGATTAGGAACGATGTCAACCAATATTTTCATGCCATTGTCATGCGTTTCTTTTATAAGTCTCTCAGCATCGGCCAAAGTTCCATAATCAGGCTCGATATCCATGTAATCGGCAACGTCATAGCCATGATCATTTTGCGGCGATGGGTACCACGGTGTAATCCAAATTGCGTCAATACCCAACTTCTTTAAATAAGGAAGTCGCGAACGAATACCTTCTACATCGCCCTTACCGTCACCGTTGGCGTCAGCAAATGAGCGAATATAAATCTGATAGGTAACAGCGTCACGCCACCATGGTCGATCGGCGCGAGGTGGAAGGGAAGTTGGCGCAGACATTATTTGTCCTCCGATGGTTTCTCTAGGTAGTTAGATAAGAATTCGCGTTCAATCTCATTGAGTGGTCGAGATTTTTTGGTTTCCATAGAGACCGCCACTTGAACAGTCTTAGCTTTTGAACTGATTACGCCGTTATAGGAGATTTCATAGGCTAATTCAAAAGATGCAGAACCAATCCTTGTCACATAAATCTCGACATCGACTCTAACGCCACCTTCATATAGCGGTTCAATGAAATCTACTTCGGCTCTTGCTACAACCATGTCAGCAAGAATTGGAGTTTCACCTCGTGCCTTGCGCGCATACCAAGTGAAATCTGCACGAGCTTCTTGAACGTAGACCAAGTAGACAGCATTGTTAATATGCCCAAATGCATCCAGGTCTGCCCAGCGAACATCAAGAGTTGTTTTATGACGCATTACCGTGTCAACTTTCTGTAAGTGACGCGGTGCGGACGAGCAGCATCAACGCCAAGTCGCTCAATCTTGTTCTTTTCATATGATTCGAAGTTACCTTCAAACCAGAACCACTTAGATTCACCTTCGTAAGCCAAAATGTGTGTTGCTACGCGGTCGAGGAACCAGCGATCGTGAGATACGACAACTGCGCAGCCAGGAAATTCGAGTAAGGCATTTTCTAGCGAGCCAAGCGTTTCAACATCTAAATCGTTCGTTGGCTCATCAAGTAGCAATAGATTGCCACCCATCTTTAATGTCAAAGCAAGATTGAGACGGTTTCGTTCTCCACCAGAGAGAACGCCTGCTTGCTTTTGTTGATCTGGTCCCTTGAATCCAAATGCTGATACATATGCACGGCTAGGCATTTCAACGAGACCCACCTTGATGTAATCCAAGCCGTCAGAGACCACTTCCCACAAAGTCTTCTTGGGATCGATGCCAGAACGTGACTGATCAACATAGGAAATCTTTACAGTCTCTCCCACTTTAATCTTGCCTGAATCTGGTGTTTCCACGCCCATAAGCATCTTAAAGAGAGTTGTCTTACCTGCACCGTTAGGTCCAATGACTCCAACAATTCCGTTACGCGGCAAAGTAAATGAGAGATCATCCACGAGAAGTCGGTCATCAAATCCTTTAGAGAGATTTTCAACTTCTACAACAATATTTCCAAGGCGGGGTCCAGGTGGAATCTGAATTTCTTCAAAGTCCAACTTACGCATCTTGTCGGCCTCGGCAGCCATCTCTTCATAGCGTGCAAGACGGGCCTTTGACTTTGCTTGGCGTCCCTTTGAATTTTGACGCACCCATTCAAGTTCTTCCGTCAAACGCTTAACGCGCTTGGCATCTTTCTGGCCTTCAATTTTCAGACGCGTTGACTTTGTTTCCAGATATGTCGAATAGTTGCCCTCATATGGATAAGCACGCCCTCTATCGAGTTCCAAAATCCACTCGGCAACATTGTCCAAGAAATACCTATCGTGGGTAATCGCAACAACGGTGCCCGGATATTTACTGAGGTGTTGCTCAAGCCATTGGACTGACTCGGCATCTAAATGGTTTGTTGGCTCATCGAGCAAGAGAAGATCTGGTTGCTGCAATAGCAATTTGCAAAGCGCAACGCGCCGGCGTTCTCCGCCCGAGAGAACTTTTACATCGGCATCAGGTGGTGGACAACGAAGCGCATCCATCGCTTGTTCTAATTGTGAATCTAGATCCCATGCATTGCGGTGATCTAACTGCTCTTGAAGATTGCCCATCTCGGCGAGCAATTTGTCGTAATCAGCATTGGGGTCTCCCATTTCATCGCTGACTGCATTAAATCTGGCCATGAGCGCCATAGTTTCGGCAACGCCTTCTTGGACATTTTCTAATACGTTTTTCTCATCATTTAATGGAGGCTCTTGTAACAAAATACCCACTGTGTAGCCAGGTGATAAGAATGCTTCACCATTTGATGGTTGTTGCAATCCGGCCATAATTTGTAGGACCGTTGATTTACCCGCTCCGTTGGGTCCTACGACGCCGATCTTGGCTCCAGGATAGAAAGCCAGGGTTACGTCATCGAGAATGACTTTTTCGCCGTGCGCTTTGCGCGCCTTCTTCATCGTATAAATAAACTCGGCCATGGAATGAAACCTTAGTGGCTAGAGTCGCTAGACTCCGTATCGACAAAAAGATCTACATGCGCCTGTAGCTCAGTCGGATAGAGCACCCGCCTTCTAAGCGGGTTGTCGCAGGTTCGATTCCTGCCAGGCGCACTTATTTAACACTTTTGTTGCACCATTTTCTGCAAATAGGCGGAATTGATAACGCAATCGTTAACTCTGAGAAACGAGAAAAGCGGCCGGCTTTCGCCGACCGCTCTCCCTCGTGGAGGTAATACATTGCTGTGGGAAGTGAATTAACCGATCTTTGCAATCTGCGCTACGTCAACTGCGAGAAGTGGACCAGTGATGGTCGTGTACTCGAGGGCTGGATTAGTTGATGGGCACTTAGGGTTCAAGATGTAGTTAAGAAGAGCTTTAACTTCTGTTGCTTTCTTTGTCTTGGTATCAACGAGCGCGTAAGAAACGATACCTAGTGGGTAGGCGCCGGCATTCTTAGTCGCATAGTCGAATGTCAAGATTCCGTTTGCATCAACTGTTGCAGCTCCTAGGAATGCTGCAGTTCCGCCAGCATCAGGTGCTTGGAAGTTACCGGCTGCATTTTGAATGTTTGCTACTTTCAAACCATTTGAAGCAGCATAGTTCTTTTCTGCGTAAGTAATTGAGTACGGAGACTTAGCTGCAAGGGCTGAAACAGCTGCTGATCCTGATGCACCCACTATGCGTCCAAGGTTTGCAATGTCATTAAGCTTACCTGGGAAACCATTAGTGAATGTGTCATTGCCCGATTTTGTCCAGACGGCTGGAGCCATTCCGTGCAAGAACGATGTGAAGTTTCCTGAAGTTCCTGACTTATCTGAACGATAGATAACGGTGATCTTCTGATTTGGCAAAGTGTAATAAGACTTTACGTTGCGAGTGTTAAGAACAACTGGCTTTCCAGCTTTATCCTTCACAACTTGACCATCTTTGTCTTTCTTGAAGTTCACGACTGTTGTTGTACGGTTGTTATCAGCAACAATTGCTGGGTCATTCCACTTGGTGATTGTTCCGCCGAAAATACCAGCAACAGTTGCAGGTGAAAGATTAAGCACCTTTGAGCTGCTGAGCTTGTACATAACCGCGATTGGAGCTGCAACTACTGGAATGTGGATTACTGTTGCAAGACGTGATGCAGCTGTGTGAGGTGAGTCAGAGAAGTTGACATCGCCGATTCCGTTATCTGAAGCTGTGCGTCCTGCTCCTGAACCGCCACCTGAATATGTGAATGTGCTTCCAGGGTTATCAGTTGCGAATCCTGCTTTGCATGCATCGATCAAAGGAATTGGAAATGTTGCTCCGGCACCGGTCAATTTTTCCGCAGCGGATGCAGGTTGTGCGGCGAAGAGCGCAATTGCTGTAGCAATTGCTGCGATCTTCAAGTTACGTGAAATCTTCATGTACTTCCCCTCGTAGTGTTTATTTGATTACGAGAGAAAGGTACAAATCCCACCTGAACGGGTTGGAGTGAAACTCCAAACACTAATTGACCACTAAGTGAACAATTGGTGTTGGTTTAACCAAAACGCCCCGTGACGTAATTCTCTGTTCGCTTATCTTTGGGTCTAGAGAAAATCTCGCCAGTCGGACCCACTTCAACAAGTGACCCTGGACCGCCATCGGATAGGAAGAATCCTGTGTAATCCGAGACGCGGGCAGCTTGTTGCATATTGTGTGTAACGATGATGATGGTCATGGATGAGGAAAGATGCGAAATAGTCTCTTCGATCTTGAGAGTTGAGCCTGGGTCAAGAGCAGAACATGGTTCGTCCATCAATAAGACTTCAGGACGCACAGCAAGAGCACGTGCAATACATAGGCGCTGTTGCTGACCACCGGAGAGGGATCCACCATGAGCCTTAAGGCGATCTTTTACTTCATTCCATAGTCCTGCGCGCTCGAGACATTCCTGCAAAAGGTCATCCTTGTTCTCAATTTTGATTTGAGCCAACTTCAATCCAGCAAGCACATTTTCCGCGATGGTCATGGAAGGGAATGGATTTGGTTTTTGGAAAACCATACCGACTTTCAAACGAATCTTCGTTACGTCAGTTCCACTTGCATAGATATCTTTGCCATCAAGAAGAACTTGTCCTGCCATTGCGGCACCAGGAATAAATTCATGCATTCTGTTGAGGGTGCGAATGAAGGTTGACTTTCCGCACCCTGATGGGCCAATCAGCGCCGTGACAGTGCCCGACCAGAAATCAAGTGAGATGTCATCAAGTACATGCTTGTCGCCAAACCAAGCATGAATTCCGCGCGCTTCTAAGCCGACACCCATCGGATGAGAACCTGGTACTCGCCCAGCTGTTGCAGAACTTGCAACAGAGGCCAATGAGGATGTCAGTGGCTTGGTTTCCATGTTCTCATTCTCGCTTTCGGTGGGTTCGGTCATCGACTCGTCTTTCTCTCACTTAAGAAACGTGCAGTTACAAATAGGATCAAAACGATAACGATGAGAACGAAAATTCCGGCCCATGCTCGGGTCACAGATTCAGCAGATCCAACGGCAAAAGATTTCCAAATATAGAAAGGTAGAGAACCCATTGGTCCGCTAAATGGATTGGCGTTGACGGTTTCGCCGCCGCCAGTGAGCAGAACAATTGGCGCAGTTTCACCAGCCACACGTGCAATTCCGAGGATAACTGCGGTTACTAAACCTGTACGGGCAGCAGGCAAAACAACCATTGCAACTGTGCGCCATTGCGTCCCACCTAATGCAACACCGGCTTCGCGGAGATCGTTGGGAATTAAGAGTAGGACTTCCTCAGAGGTACGTGCAATCGTTGGAATCATAAGAATCGAAAGCGCCAAAGATCCGACAAATCCGGAATAGGCCTTAGTCAACGGATAAACAATTGCCGAGAGAATAAATAGACCAGCAACAATTGATGGGACGCCGCTCATCGCCTGCACTAGGAAACGAATCGGACCAGCGAAGCGCCCTTTTATTTCCGTGAGATAGAGAGCTGTAAGAATGCCAATCGGCAAACTAATAACTAATGCAATTAAAACCAATATTGATGTGCCAGTTAAAGCGTGAAGTAATCCGCCTTGGTTAATTGGATCATTCACGCTATTCATCTTCATATCGTGGGTTAATAGTCCCCAGTGCAGGCCTCCTCGGCCACGGTTAAATACAGTTACCAAAATGCTTAAGATCGGCAGGAGTGCAACCACTAATCCCAAT
>CAEZWO010000009.1_pt1 | contig 16420 bp, 14 predicted proteins | sample 7265011 | NCBI WGS metagenome assembly CAEZWO01 (sample SAMEA6813884, study PRJEB35770) | uncultured Actinomycetes bacterium | biome: Freshwater; feature: Freshwater reservoir; material: water | place: Czech Republic | collected 2015-11-04 | depth 0.5m m | reverse complement strand
CGTACTAAACCAGCAGCGAAGAGGGCGTTAATTTGCTCTTCAAATTCACGAATTTCTAGCATGCGCTCATACTGTGCACGTTGATTTTTTTGAACGTCCTGCCTGCGCTTCATAGGGGTACTCATTGCGAAATCCCCTCTAATTGCCACCAAGTTTTTGGCTTTTCGCCAGTTGCTAGAGCGTGCATAAGTTGGCGAATAATATCGTCTTGAGTTGGAACGAAGCGAGTTTCGAGAATTCCGCTATAAGGAACAGGCACATCTGGAGTTGTTATTCGAAATGGTGCGCCTTTGAGTGAATTGAACAATTCTGCTGAAACGGCTGCAACAATTTCCGATCCCCATCCGCCACTTTCGGGCGCTTCTTCAACCACAACAAGCCTGCCAGTTTTCTTTACTGATTCAAGAACTGCTTGTCGATCCCAAGGCACGACTGTTGCCAAATCTATTAGTTCCGCGTCAATGCCCGATGACTCGATTGCACCTTTACACACATTAACCATTTGCCCGAGCGAGACGATAGTAATCGCTTTACCTAAACGAATAGTTCTGGCCTTGCCAATTTTCATTTCTATTGAGGTGTCAACATCTCCACGCTCGCCGTACAATATGCGTGGCTCCAGAACCATAACTGGATCCGGATCTTGAATTGCCGCTCGCATCAAGCTATACGCTGACTGAGCGTCACTGAGGTGAATAACTTTCAAGCCTGGTGTTGCAGCAACCCAGTTCTCCAGAGTTTGAGAATGTTGACTACCGAATCCGAGTCCAGAGCCGCACGATGCGCGTACAACCATTGGGACCGAAAGTGTTCCATTACTTAAGTATCGTAATTTGGCTGCCTCGGTAACAAGTTGGTCAAGGGCCACTCCAAGAAATTCCATAAACATTATTTCTACAACTGGTTTCATTCCCATAATCGCGGCGCCAACAGCCGCTCCAGTAAAAGCCATTTCGGAAATTGGGGTATCGCGAACACGTAGTGGTCCAAATTCTGCAAGTAAACCTTCGGATGTTTTAAAAGGACCTTCAGCATGAGCGACGTCTTCACCAAAAACCATAACGGTTGGATCCTTACGCATTTCATCTGCAAGTGCGGCAACTATCGCCTGACGAAATCTCATTGCCGTCATCGTCGCACTCCTTCAAAAATTTACGTGTTTAATTCTTTGCGATAGTACACTTTTTCATTACGAACGGGTATGGTTGCAAAGTTCATAAGCGCAAGAGAACCAGAGTTATTTCGCTATGTGGACACTAGGTTTTGCCGATGGCCCGTCGACGAGGAGCAAAATATGGACTTAACAATCACTCGAATCGAAACCGAACAGATTCGCGTACCATTAGCTCGAGTGTACAAAGGCAGTCACTACAAGATGACTCATCGCTCAACCATTCTCACTCGCATCCATACTGCAAGTGGATTGATCGGAGAGGCGTACGCTGGCGACGAAGATGCTGGACTGGCAGAAATCGATGCAATTATTCATGATGAAATTGCTCCAAAATTAATAGGACAAGACGGGTCTGCGATTGAAAAATGCTGGGAACTTGCAAGGCCGGCTACGTGGGACATTCTGCGAGATCGTCGTCTTGGACTTGTAGCCTGTGGATCCATAGACCTCACTTTGTGGGATTTATTTGGTCGCTCACTGAATACTCCTTTATGGAAGCTCTGGGGTGGGTACCGTTCAAAGCTTCCCGTCATAACTATCGGCGGATACTACGGAAGCGATTTATCTATAGAAGAAGAAGTGGAATACCTGGTTAACGAAGAGTTTGCTGGAATGAAGTTCAAGATTGGTGGCATGAGTCCAGAGGATGATGTTAAACGTTTTAGAAGAGCACGAGCGGTTGGCGGAGATGATTTTCGGATAGCTGTAGATGCCAATCAGGGCTACACCTTGCCGGATGCGATTGAGTTCTCACATTTAGTGCGAGAAGACAATCTTCTCTGGTTTGAAGAACCATGCCAATGGCAAAATGACCGACGCGCTATGCGAGACGTTCGTTTTGCTGGGGGAGTTGCGGTGTGCGCGGGTCAGAGCGAGTTCTCGGCTGCAGGTTGTCGGGATTTAATGGAAACTGGCTCGATTGATTATTGTAATTTTGATTCATCATGGTCGGGCGGACCAACTGAGTGGCGCAAAGTTGCTGCTATGGCAACTGTTTACGACGTTAAAATGGCCCACCATGAAGAGCCACAAGCTTCATCGCATCTACTAGCGTCGATTCCTCATGGAACATACATGGAGTTTTTCCATCCAATGCGAGATCCCATTTGGCACAACATGATTGCCAATCGCCCGAAATTAGGCTCTGGTTATTTTCAATTAAGCGATAACCCAGGTTTAGGCTGGGAACTTGATCGTGATTACATCGCGAAGTATCGAATCGCTGAACGTGCTACTGGTGGCGCTTAGAAAGTACTAATTAGAAATTTTTGGTTCTTCAAAACCTTTTGAAGGTAGCCATCGAGATTCACTACCTGCCGGTGCGTACATCCACCATGAAAGATAGATTTCATCATTAGTTACTTGTGTTCTGTGCCGAGCCATGGATGGCGTGTAGATAACAGAACCAGGCCCTACTTCGTAAGGAACATCATCCATAAAGATGGTTGCTTTACCAGATAAAACTGTTGCAATTTCTTCAGCGGGATGCGAATGCTCTTCGGTGCTAAGGCCTGCAGGGATTGCACTGAGACCGATGGCTACATCTTTTGATGTTCCATTATCTGGAGTTACTAAAACAACAACAATTCTTCCATTGAGAAATCTCCCAGTTGGGTGGCTTCCTCGGGCAAGTGCTTCAAGCATTTCTTTTTTCATATCTTCAAGGTCGAAGATAATAGGAAGCGCACCTGGAATCGGAATTGTTACACTCATAGTTAACTCATTTCTTCTGCTCGGTTCCCAATTAAAACCTGTTGGTAAGCACAAACCTAGGGTGATTCCATATTGCGGAGAAATCTCCCAATAAGTTACTACCTAAGCCGCTAACCCCCTCAGCCTCCTGACCTTTAGACTCTTTCTACCCAGGAGTATCTTCTCGCTGAAAGAGATCTGTAACGGAATGTTATTCAAAGAAGGGACTTTTCCGCAGGGCGGAACTTTGGGCAGAATCGTTGATGGAATCAATTGACTCAGAAGCGCTCCTAGTCCAAAATTTCACAACGCAAGGGTATTTCTTTACCCGTCACCAAACATGAGGAGAATAACTTGAGACTTCATCACAATAGTCGCGCCTCCCGAGGCGCGGTCGTTGCTGTAATTGCTGCTGGATCGTTGCTCTTTGTGAGTGCGATGTCATCAGCAATCGCTTCAACACCGTCATCAGCACGAAAGAGTGCAGACAAGCTAGTTCTTGCTGCTCTGCAAGATCCAGGAACTTTGGATGTTGTTAAGCAGAATCAGACAGCACTTGTCTTGTGGTTACCAGGAAACGTTTATGAAACTCTTGTAACTAATAAGTCAGATGGAACCGCTGGACCAGGAGTAGCAAAATCATGGGTTATCAGCAAAGATCAGCTGACATACACATTCAGCATCCGTGACGAAAAGTTCTCAAACGGTGCCGCTATTACTGCAGATGATGTTGTTTATTCACTAACAACAATGCAGAATGGCCCAATTGGTTCATACCACGGTCCATTTACACAGGTAGCATCGATTACTGCTAAAGATTCCAAGACCGTAGTAATCAAGCTAAAGAAATCTAGCCGTTCCTTCTTCCATGGAATGGGCGAGATGTCTGGTCTGATTCAACCTAAGTCAAGCGAAGCAACTCGCGCGACAAAGCCAGTTGGTTCCGGACCATATGTTCTCAAAGAGTATGTCCCTAACGATCACTTGACCTTCGTTCCAAACGCCGGATACTGGGGAGCAGCTCCTTCACTGAAGGAAGTTACTGTCAAGATCATGACCGATGGAAATGCTGCTTTGGCTGCACTCAAGGCCGGAGAAATCGATTCATTCCCAGTTATCACTATTGATCTTTGGGAGCGCATCGGAAAGCAGAACTTCGATAAGGACTTCACGCTTCAGAACTACCCACAAGGTGGAGAAATGTTGTACACATTGTTCAACTCGAACAAAGCTCCGTACAACAATCCAAAGGTTCGCCATGCACTAGCAAAGATGATTGACCGCAAGGCATTCAACGTTGCTTATGGCGCACCAGCTGGAAGCTCTGACCCAACATGCGGTTATGGCTTACAAAACACTTCATGGTTCACTGTCGAAAGCGCATCAACTTGTTACGATGCATATGATCCAGCACGTGGCGCTGCAGAGCTTAAAGCTGCAGGCTTTGCAAAGACACCACTGGATTATGTTTCTTTGACAGATGTTCCTGATCTTTCACTTCCTGCTGACTTGCAGATTGCCCAGTTCACAAAGGCTGGCGCAACCATCAAGCGCAATGCAATCTCTTTGGCCGAATACTCAAAGACAATCTTTGGTGGACGTCCACAGCAATTTGGTGTCTCAATCATGTCTGACCCTGCACTGTTTACTCAGTTCTCTTGCACAGACAAGAGCAAGGCCGGATGGCACACATATTGCAGCAAGCAACTCACAGGTCTTCTTATCCAGGCTGATGGCGCAAAGTCACAAGCTGCATACGAATCCTTGATGAAGAAGGCTGCTGATGTATTGCAGAAGGATGCCTATATTGTTCCAATTCTCGCTAAGGCTGGCGTTGGACTATGGCAACCAGATCTCAAGGGATGGCACGCTCCACGTATTTTCGTAGAGCAAAACTTCTCTGACTTGTCTTGGAAGTAATTTCCTAATCGGAAATTCGTTCAACTAGATAAGTAAGACCTCGAGGGGGTCGTAGTCGGGTTCGTGAGAGTGCAACGTAAATAATTGCACTCTCACGAACCAACTATTTGGAAAGGAAAAATGGGACGTTTCATACTTCGAAGGCTTGTCTTCTTTGCAATCACATTGCTCATAACATCAGTTCTCATTTTCGCATTAATCCGCGCAGCAGGCGGTAACGTCGCGGCAATTTTGCTGGGAAAGAATTCCAGTGCAGAGGAGATTCTTAAACTCTCCACAGAATTAGGACTAGAGCGACCACTTCCCGTTCAATATTTTGAATGGATGAATAATTTCCTTCATGGAGATCTTGGACAGGCCTTCCGTAGCAAGCAATTGGCATCGCATTTGATCTGGACGCAGGCACCTGTAAGTGTGCCTCTTTCATTAGGCGGACTGTTGCTAGCCATAATTATTGCAATACCTCTTGGCACCTACGCTGCCAAGAATTTCAACAAGCCTAGCGGCGCATTTGTTGCCCTGCTGAGTCAAATAGGAATCGCCATTCCTGTCTTTTGGGCAGGTTTATTGCTTTCATTAGTTTTCGGAGTGCACTTGGGTCTATTGCCAACTGGCGGATGGGTGCCATGGACTGAAAACTGGGTCGGTTCTCTTCGATCTTTGGTCTTACCGGTATTTACACTTGGAATTGTTATGGCATCAACCCTGACTCGTTACACACGAACCGCGATTTTAGATGTGATGAATGAAGATTTTGTGCGCACTGCTCGGGCATCGGGAATGAGTCGCAGAGTAGCGCTTATAAAAGTCGGCCTAAGAAATGCATCACTTCCTTTAGTCACCGTACTAGGCCTCTTGGCTGCTGAAATGGTTGGCGGAACTGTAATTATTGAGAAGGTTTACTCACTTCCGGGAATCAGCCGAATGATTCTTGACAATGTGACGGCACGCGAGGTTGTTGTTGTACAAAGCACTGTGATGGTAATCGTCATCTATGTTATGACAATCAACTTGATTATTGATTTAGCTTATGGACTATTAGATCCTAGAATTAGGGTAGGAAAATGAGCCAGAACATCAAAGCGCCGAAAATTCGCGCCAAGAAGGGTCGCAAGAAATCTCGTTTGCCATTAATTATGGGAGCTTCAATTACCCTCATCATGGTCATCATCGGACTGATTTCGATATTTTGGATACCACTTGATGTGAATGAAAGCGATCCTTCTATTCGCATGCTCCCTATCGGCACGCCAGGTCACCTATTCGGTACAGATTACCTGGGCAGAGACGTGACTAGCATGTTGATGACAGGTGTCAGAACCTCAGTCATAATCGGTGCTTGCTCAGCATTTCTTGCTCTATTTATCGGAACAATGTTTGGAATGCTCGCTGCTTCTGTCTCTAAACTCGACGAACCAATTATGCGCACTGCAGACATCTTCATGGCTATGCCGGGAATAATCTTCGCCTTGGTTCTCGCATCAACGATAGGCGCAGGTTACTTAACAACCATCTTTGCTCTTACTTCTTTCTTTACTCCAGCGTTTGTACGCGTAACGAGGGCTTCATCGATGCGTGTTTTGGCAGAGGATTACATATCGGTTGCTCGACTCTATGGAAGAGGCAAGTTATTTATAACTTTCCGACATGTTCTGCCAAACATTTCTTCTATCTTGATTGTTCAGTTCACAATCTATTTTGCTGCGGGCGTCTTATCTGAAGCAGGTCTTTCTTTCTTGGGAGTGGGAATCAACCGTCCTTCTGTCTCACTTGGAATGATGTTGCATGAGGCCGTGGAGCAGATTGGCATTACTGACCCGCTCGGCGTGTGGCCAGGCTTAGGAATTGTAATTTTGGTGATTGGTTTAAATCTTTTGGGGGATGGCTTGCGCGACTACTTTGATCCTCGATTCTCACAAAGGGCCCGATGATGGAAGATTTCGCGCTTAAGGTTGAGAATTTAGTTGTTTCCCTTGGCGACCTAGTCGCTGTACGTGGAATTTCTTTTGTCATCAAAAAAGGTGAGCGATGGGGTCTAGTTGGAGAATCTGGCGCTGGAAAGAGTTTGACAGCGTTAGCAATCATGGGCCTTTTGCAAGATGGCTGGGATACTTCTGGAGCGGTTTGGCATGATGGAATCAATCTTTTAACGGCTTCGGATAAGAAACTCTCTACTCGTCGCGGTCGGACTATGTCAATGGTCTTTCAAGATCCGACCACAGCACTAAATCCTGTCGCTAAAGTTGGAAATCAGATTACGTGGATTCTTCGCCATCACATGCATGTTAATGAGAAAGAGGCAATAGAACAGTCACTAGCTCTTCTCAATAAAATGAATTTGCCGCGCCCAGAATCCATTATGGATTCATATCCGCATCAACTCTCTGGCGGACAGAGGCAGAGAATTATGATTGCGATGGCACTTGCCTGTTACCCTGAATTGATTATCGCTGATGAGCCAACTACAGCGTTAGATGTGACTGTTCAAAAACAGGTGTTAAGACTGCTCGATACTGCGGTGACTGAAAGAAATTGCGGATTGCTTCTTATTACGCATGACTTACCTGTTATCGCCGCTATGTGCGAGAACGTGGCGGTAATGTATGGCGGGCGTATTGTGGAGACTGGCTCTATTGCAGAAGTTTTCACGAACCCAAGACACCCATACACAAAAGGTCTTTTAGCTTCGCAACCAACGTTGGACAATATCGACCTAGAGGGTGGAACCCGATTGACTTCCATTCGTGGCTCAGTTCCACCTCTATATGCGATGCCAGATGGCTGCGCCTTCGCAGAACGATGCGATTTTGCCACTGATAAATGCAAAGAGCTTCCAGAGTTAGATGATCAATCCCAACGCGTTGCTTGCTGGAATCCAATCGCAATAACGCAGAAGGGGGCGTAATCTCATGTCAGAAGCTCAACTGCCAATTATTCAAGCAATCGGCGTATCTCAAGAATATAAGTTACCGAGAACTTCGCTCTTTGGTAAACACCCTGTCCTTGATGCGTTGAAAGAGGTTGATTTCTATGCGATGGAAGGCGAATCGGTTGGAATCGTGGGCGAGTCAGGCGCAGGAAAATCAACTCTGACGAGAATTTTAGTGGGAATGGAAAAACCTACATCGGGAATCTTTAAGTTTAAGAATCAAGATGTATGGAGTTCTGACGATGAATTCCAGCATGAATTTCGCCGATCAGTGCAGATGGTTTTGCAGAATCCTCGGAGTTCTTTTGATCCACGCATGACTATTGCGCAATCGTTATTACAACCTCTCAAAGGATTGAAAATTGGGGGCAATCACCAGGCACGTATTAACCAGGTGCTTGAGCAAGTAGGTTTGGGACAAGACGCACTCAAAAAGTATCCCTATGAGTTCTCTGGTGGGCAGTTGCAACGAGTCGCGATTGCTCGAGCATTGATTCCCAACCCTAAAGTTCTGATCGCAGATGAGCCTGTATCGGCTTTGGATGTCTCCATTCAAGCCCAGGTTCTTAATCTACTTAATGATTTAGTTAAAGATCTCAATCTAACCTTGATTCTTATAACGCATGATCTATCCGTGGTTTCTTACGTCACCTCTCGTGTGGCCATTATGGGTCACGGAAAGATTGTAGAAACGGGAACGCCTAAATTCCTATTCCAGAATCCTCAGTCAGAAATCACTCGAAGTTTGGTTGACTCTGTACTCACTGTAGGCAAAGGGATTGAAGGCGAATCACTTTTCTAGAAGTGCGAAAATTGCATCAACTTCGACAGGACTATTAAGAGGTAATGACTTAACACCAATTGCTGTTCGGGTGTGTAATCCAGCCTCTGGACCAAAAACATCCAAGATAACTTGGCTTGCACCGTGAGCTACTAGGTGTTGATCAGAAAAATTATCTGCACTTGCAACATAAATTCCGAGCCGGGCAACGTATGCAATTTTATCTAAAGAGCCCAGCGCCTTTTGCATTGATGTTAGGACATTGACCGCGCATTGCCATGCACATACTTGGGCTAGTTCAAGATCCACTTCTTGCCCAACTAATCCTGTGGCTAACAAACCATTAGGTCCCATAGCTACTTGGCCCGATGCGTAGACGCATCCATCCAAATTTCTGATTGGGGCTAAGGTGATGTTAAATGATGAAGGTGGAGTACTACTTAGTGCAAGAAATTTTTCATCGAAACTCATTTGTATCCCTCAATCTTTGGATTCGGACGGTCTTTCCTATCCTGATTCTAGTTAAGCACAGGCTCTTTGTTCTAGAAATCTATTGAATCCTCTCGTTTCTTCTCATGATACGAAACTTCATAGGTTCACGCCTATGAAGACCCGTATAATTCAAGGTCAATGAGTGGCGCAGGAGAGGTAGGAGCTATGAGCGATGTATTTGACATAGCGATTACTGGGAGCCTTTACGATGGAACAGGTTCGCTACCTCAGGTGTGCACCATTGCAATCAAAGACGGGTTGATCGCATATGTCGGAAACGATCAGGTTCAGGCCACGCTCGTCATAGATGCCACGGATTTAGCAGTTGCTCCTGGGTTTATCGATGTGCATACGCATTCAGATGTGAGTTTACTTCTTGATGGACGTGGACAGAGCAAAGTATTTCAGGGAGTAACAACTGAAGTAACAGGAAACTGCTCTTTTTCCGCCTTTCCCATAAACGTAAAATACAAGAAAGAACATGCAGATTTCTTAGAGGGCATCGGCGATGATCGAATCGATTTCTCTTGGACAGACTTAGATGGATATCGAAAGGCGCTGGAGGATTCGGGAATTGCCATCAACATAGCGCCCCTTGTAGGTCACGGAACATTACGTATTGCCGCCATGGGATTACACGATTCACAAGCAAATGACGAAGAAGTAATGTTAATGAAGAATTTATTGGATAGTTGCCTGGAACAAGGTGCTTTTGGAATGTCTACGGGGCTCACTTACATACCTTCAGGCTATAGCTCTTTCGAGGAACTTACCTCCCTATGTGAAGTACTAAAAATTCATGACAAGATATATGCGACTCATGCACGGGATTCTGATATTTTAGGAAACGATCCCTTCCTTGGCCCTCTCAATGAAGCGCTTGCGCTTTCGAGGCGCACTAAGGTACGAATTCAATTCTCCCACGCCGCGATAAATGATCCATCGCTCTGGGGTTCAGCGAAGAAATGGACTGATCACTTTGAGGTTGCTGTAAATGAAGGATTAGATGCTGCTTTTGATGTGTATCCCTATGACGCTTCAAGTTCTGCTCTTACGCAATACCTTCCTTCTTGGGTACAAGAAGGGGGAGTGGATCAGATGAAGATGCGCCTCTCTGACAAAATGGTTTTCGAGAAAGCCGCCGTCGAACTCTCCCGCGGGTGGTCAGCAAACGTGATCCCGTGGGATTGGAATCGTGTGGTGTTGGCTCGCACAGACGATTTAATGCAGACAACTCCTGGCGACTCCATTTTGATTGCTGCGCAGAAATTGAATTTGTCACCGGAGCATTTGGTACTTGAATTGTGCAAAGCTGGCGGAAACCAAGTGATGGTTGTACTTTTCTATCGCATGGAAGAGGATATGCGCACATTTGCCCGGTCTCCTTATTCCATGATTTGCTCTGACGGATCGGCGATACCTTTCGACCAAGGTGAACGTATTCCTCATCCTCGATCTTTTGGAGCAAGCACACGTGCTCTTCGTTTACTTTCCAGAGAACGCAATGACCTTACTTTGGAGTCAGCCATTCATAAGATGACTGGGAAAGTTGCACAGCATCTGAAGATTCTTGATCGCGGAACAATTGCAATTGGCAAAGCTGCTGACATTGTCATATTTGACCCACTAACTGTTGGCGACTGTGCAACATTTTTAGAACCAGCGCAGCCTCCAGTTGGAATTCACTATGTAATAGTTAATGGAGAAGTGGTCATCGAAAATGGGGTGCAAAGTGATGCACGTCCGGGGAGGGTATTACATGCAAGCCAATAAACGACAACTACCGCGATGGAAGAGCATCAAACCCCTACTTGGTTGGACCTTTCCGAGATTTACAAATGAAGACAAAGCGCTGAATCGTTGTGTAACGATAGGCGACATCCGCCACCTTTCACGCAAACGAGTACCCAAAGCTGTTTTTGATTATGTAGATGGTGGCGCAAATGAAGAAGTAAGCATGAGGCGTACTAGAAGTGCCTACTCAAGAGTTGAATTTCGCCCACTAGTACTGCGAGATGTGAACACGGTTGACCTTACGACAACAATTCTTGGGGAAAAATCCTCGTTGCCGATTATTTTTGCGCCTACTGGATATACGCGGATGATGCACTACACGGGTGAAGTAGCCGTCGCTACTGTTGCAGCGAAGCACAATATGGTTTATTCATTATCGACAATGGGCACATTCTCCCCTGAAGAACTTGCCGATTTCGTCCCAGATGTCCGCCGGTGGTTTCAGCTATATATGTGGAGTGATAGGGCCCGAAGTCTTGAAATGATTCAGAGAGCAGATAGCGCTGGCTTTTCTGCGCTGATACTCACCGTCGATACCGCAGTACCAGGACAACATAATCGTGATGTGAGAAATGGGCTGACAATTCCGCCAAAAATCGGATTTCGTACATTCCTAAATATGTCAACCAAAGTTAAGTGGTGGTTCAACATATTGACGACTCCACCATTGGAATTTGCCACATTACGTCGAGATGGTCTTTCACCTTCGGAGGCTGCGGCTCGAGTCTTTGATGCGAGCGTCACATTTGAAGACATTGCGTGGTTGAAATCGATTTGGAAGAAACCGATCATTGTTAAAGGTGTTCAATCAGTTGAAGATGCTGTGAAATTAGCAAAACTCGGAGTTGATGCGATAGTAATTTCCAACCATGGTGGCCGCCAATTAGATGCCGGTACTGTCCCGCTTGAGATACTCCCGGAAATAGTAAAAGCGGTCAAAGGACGGATGCAAATCTATATTGACGGTGGAATTATGAGTGGCGCCGATGTTCTTGCCGCTATTGGTTTTGGTGCTGATGCGGTTCTTATTGGACGGGCATATTTGTATGGGGCGATGGCTGCTGGTGCCGCAGGAGTAGAGAAAGTGCTTTCGATACTTACCAAGGAGATTGAGTCTACGTTGCAATTAAATGGCGTCACATCTATAGAGGGATTCGATTCTAACTTCGTGCGACTTCGCGAGCATGGGTAAGGAAAAGAGAATGCGCATCGGATATGCCGGCTTTCAACATGAATCCAACTCATTTGCTCATGTACCTGCCTCTTTGGACAAGTGGAAAGAGGCGGGAATTCTTTATGGAGATGCCATTCGAGCGGAGTACGAAACATCTCAAGCCACTATTGCAGGCTATTACCAACGTTTGCGAGATGAACCGGAGGTAGAACTGGTTCCATTAGTCTTCGCTCGATTAACTCCGAGTGGTCAAATGACTCATGAGGCAACTGAGTTCCTTTTCCGTGAAATTCTAGAATCCATTTCTACCAACGGTCCTTGGGATGCAATTTTCCTTCCCCTTCATGGCGCTGCAGTGTCGGATCTTTACCGTGATGCAGATGGAGAGCTAGTTCGACAGGTTCGAAATTTGGTCGGCCCCGATGTAATTATCGCCACGTCTTTGGATATGCATGCCAATGTTTCCGAAAAAATTGTGAAGTATTCCGATGTTGTAACGGCTTATCAAACCAATCCACATATTGATCCCGATAAACAAGCATTCATGGCCGCCGATATGGTGCTTCGTACTTATCGAGGCGAGATTAGACCTTCGATGTTTATGGCCGCGCCACCATTATCAGTAAATATTCTTAGCCAAGGTACTAGCGATGAGCCTATGGCTTCCATACTTCGCCTTGCCGAGACTGCGCGCGCAATACCTGGAATCCTCTATGTTGGCGTTGTAGAAGGCTATCCATACTCTGATGTTGAAGAGATGGGTATGACTTTCATTGCGATAACCGATGACAACCCGGATTTGGCGAAAGCAGTTGCCAATGAGGTTGCATCCCTTTCGTGGCAATTGCGTGAGGAGCTCCAAGGGGGAGCGGTGGCTATAGATGTAGCGCTGAAAGAAGCTTCAGAGGCAACTGCCTTCCCCATTGTTTTGTTCGATGTGGGTGACAATATCGGCGCCGGCACCCCAGGTGATTCCACCTTTATTCTTCATGCGGCAAGAAAGCTTGGGATTAGTGAAATAACGCAAGCTTTATGTGATCCAGAAATTGTCGTCTTATGCCAAGAACTTGGAGTGGGTTCCCACATATCCGCGAGTGTTGGCGGGAAAGCGGATTCAATGCATGGTGAACCTTTTGATATTGAAGCAAAAGTCATTGCACTTGTAGACGGCCGCTATGAGGAACCTAAGGCATCTCATGGTGGATTTCGTTTTTATGACGATGGAAATAGTGCTTTGGTAAAAACAGAGGATGGCTTCACCTTGTTATTAACGACTCTTCCTGCAATGTCATCAAGTTTGGAACAATTTCGTTCAGTCGGAATTGATCCAGTCCTTCAGAAGATCATGGTTGTGAAAGGAGTTCATTCACCTCGACCAGCATATGAACCTATCGCGGCAAAAATGATCTGGTTAGCAACCCCAGGTGCGTCCTCGGCTGACCTCTCAACTTTCGTTTACAAACATCGTCGAATTCCTATGTACCCTTTTGAAGAAGAGACTGTTTGGGCGCCAAGTGAGACAAATGAAGAGAGACTTACTTAATGGCGACTGCGGAAGTAATTGCAAATAAATTCATTAGCATCGTCGTTAATCCACAGAACGGTGGAACTATCGAACATATCGGAAAGAGCTTGGACCCGGAAACTAATGTTTTAGCGTGGTATGAATGGGATGAACCCGCGGCACTCCCTCTAGAATTTAGTGAGAATGAGAGTGCAAAGCATTGGCTTTCAAGGTATCGCGGCGGCTGGCAATTTCTGACCCCAAATGCAGGAAGAGAATGTGTTTTCAACGGAGTCCGACATTCTTTCCACGGGGAAAGCTCTTATATGCCATGGACTGTTGCCGCAAAGACAAGTGAAAGCATTACTCTTGAAATCAGATTGCTTTCGGGATTAAAGGTGACAAGAGTTCTAACAGTTGATTCCTCCAAGGCCGCTTTTACATGCCACACAACACTTTCCAATTTCACGAACGCTCCTGAAGAAGTTGTCATTGTTGAGCATGCCGCATTTCAAGGCTCTCCGAACGTTGTCGTCTCGGCACCTGATCTCAGTCAATGGAAATTCGATGGCGACTATAAAGAAGATGGTCGAGATTCGAGGGTGTGGAGCGAACCGGGTGTGATTGTCAATGATTTAGCCCATCCCATTAAAGGCAGAACTGAGCGGATGACATATCTAGCATCAGGTAGCGAAGGATGGGTTTCGATAATTGATACCAACAAAGGGTTCGGTGCAAAGTTGCTCTGGGACCCAATCAAACTTCCTTACCTTTGGTATTGGCAAGAACAAGGTTCGTCAGGTTTTCCATTTTATGGTCGGGCGCAAATGACCGCTCTCGAGCCTGCTTCATGCTTGCCTGGGGATGGTTTAGCTGGAGCATCCGAAGCTGGGAGATCTACAGTCATAGCCGCAGGGGAGGAATATTCTTTTTCTGTTTCTCTCGAACTTATATAGCGACTTCAGAATCTTGGCGGATTGGCTCGCTTTAGATTATTACAAATCACCGTTAACTCATTTCCAATCTTGACCAGCTCCTCAAGAGAGACTCGTGTAGTTGGCGCAGAAATACTTATTGCCGCTATTGGGTCACCGCTGGAATTGAATATTGGCGCAGCTACACATCTAAAACCCACTGCATCATCCTCATTGTCAATGGCAAAACCCTTCATTCGACTCGATCGAATGATGTCAATGAACTCTGGCTCTGTATACCTGCTTGTCTGGTTGGCTTTAGCTCCATACATTGTTGAAATGATTCGTAGCGCAGATTCTTCTTCCATGGAAGAAAGGATCGCCTTTCCTAGCGCGGTCGTGTGTGCGTTGTTATCAATAGTCATTGGCACTGTCACGCGAAGTTGTTGACCAGATTCCAAGGTATCGAGATAGATCACTTTGCCGTAGCTCAAGACTCCAAGATTCACGGTTTCGTTATATTTCTTACGCAATTCCATAAGGGTTGGACGAACGTAGCGAATTAACTCAGCGGAGTTTCTTGTAGCCCTGCCGAGTCCGATTAAAGCAGGCCCTAAAATATATTTTCGACTACCGCCATCCCTAACAACGAATCCACCAGAATCCAAAGTATTCAGTATCCGATAGACAGTTGGTTTAGAAATACCCGTTCGCTCTGAAAGTTCGACAACCGAAAGAGGGGCTTCTGCAAGGCAAACCAACAAGTTCATGGACTTGATGAGAACGCCAACCTCGTCTTGTTTGTTTGAATCTTTCATTTCGGAACCACTCCTTTTTGCGTGTCAGTTAGTACCGAGAAATTCCACCATGCGTAATATTTATTGCCCGATTGAAAGTGTCCCAGTAGATTTGCATTATTGAATGAAATATTCCACTATACGGAATTGATTGGGGCACCATGGATTTTAGCGGATCTTTGAGAGCTGTGGAAGCGGGTGCGACATACGTCGCCGGCGGAGTCAACAGCGGGTATCGAACGGGAGTACGTCCCAACCCATTAGTTTTCACGAGCGCCTCTGGGTGCACACTTGTTGATGTAGACGGAAATATCTTGACTGATTATTTCTTAGGCATGGGTCCGATGTTGCTCGGACATAGCCCGAAAGAAGTTATCGATGCAGCCAAGGCTCAATTGGATGTTAGCTTATTGGTTGCCGGTCAAACTCTCGCCGAATATAAGGCAGCGCGCTTGGTCACTGAAATGCTGCCTGGCGCCGAATTAGTTCGATTTGCATCCTCTGGTTCAGAAGCAGTGCAAGTCGCTTTCAGAGTTGCACGAGCCGCCACAAAACGTTGGAAAATGATTAAGTTTGAAGGTCATTATCACGGTTGGTTCGACAATGTTTATTGGAGCGTTGCGCCAGATCCAACTACTGCGGGTGATGCGCTGAGTCCGATTCCTGTTGCGGGAACGCAAGGACAAGAAAGTGGCGAGAATTTAGTTGTACTGCCGTGGAATAACATCCAGGTGATTGAGGATCAGTTGAAGAATGGTGACATCGCTGGAATCATCATGGAACCAATCATGTTTAACTCAGGTGGAATTTTGCCACTGCCAGGATATTTGGAGAAAGTGCGGGAGCTCTGCACTAAATATGGAACTGTTCTAATCTTTGATGAAGTAATTACGGGATTCCGAGTCTCGGCGGGCGGAGCTCAAGGAGTTCTAGGTGTGACTCCGGACTTAACTATTCTTGGAAAAGCGTTAGCAAACGGATTCGCAGTTGCAGCAATTGTCGGCAAGAAAGAATTCATGAATTTAGTAGGAGAAGGAAAGGTAATGCACGGCGGAACGTATAACACTCAATCAGTTTCTATGGCTGCAACGGTAGCAACCCTAGAAATGATTAAAAGTGGCAAGCCGCACGCGACCATTGAAGTTACAGGTAGTGCTCTCATGAAAGGCTTAGCGGCAGAATTTACAAGTGCTGGTGTCATGCACGAGATCGTCGGATACCCGAGCGTCTTCAACGTCCGTTTTGATTT
>CAEZWO010000007.1_pt1 | contig 18142 bp, 18 predicted proteins | sample 7265011 | NCBI WGS metagenome assembly CAEZWO01 (sample SAMEA6813884, study PRJEB35770) | uncultured Actinomycetes bacterium | biome: Freshwater; feature: Freshwater reservoir; material: water | place: Czech Republic | collected 2015-11-04 | depth 0.5m m | reverse complement strand
TTTTGCCGACAGTTTTCATAGGCGCAGTCTATGTTGGAGATGACTCACAAAATCTTCCGCGGAAAATCTATATTTTCCGCTCATTGACTTTATGGATAGAGTCCACGTAAACGATGGGCCTCAGCAACACGACTCACGCCGAGCATCAAGGCAGCTTCACGCCAGGTTATGTTCTTGCTAGCCGCAGTTGTGGAAACTTCAACAATTGCCTTCATAAGGATGCTGTTGAGGTTGTCCTTAACTTCATCTGCGCTCCAGAAATAGTTCTGTTTATCCTGGACCCATTCGAAATAGGAAACAATTACGCCGCCAGAGTTAGCCAAGATGTCCGGAACTACCAATATGCCGTTGCTGGCAAGGATGGCGTCTCCAGCTGGTGTTGTTGGAGCGTTGGCGCCTTCAACCACTATCTTGGCTTTGATCCCAGGCGCAGTTACAGCAGTAATCGAGTCTGCAAGCGCAGCAGGGATTAAGACATCAACATCTAAATGCAATATCTCTTCGTTGGTCATGGACTCTGTACCTGGAGCACCAACAACTGTTCCAGAGACTTTGGAGTACTCAAAGAGTTCAGAGATATTCTTAAATCCGGTGACGCCGCCTTCAACATCGCTTACAGCGACAATCTTCAGCCCCATACCTTCGAGTGCGATCGCGGTCCAATAACCTACTTTTCCAAAACCTTGAATTGCCACAGTAGCGCCTTGAGGATTGATTCCCTTTGCCTTCAACGCTTCAATCGTGGAAAGTGCAACACCATCACCAGTTGCAGTGGTGCGTCCTAGCGAACCACCAAGAACAATTGGCTTGCCGGTCACAACACCTGGAACAGAGAATCCCGCGTTAACAGAATATGTATCCATCATCCATGCCATGTTGCGCTCATCAGTTCCGACATCAGGTGCAGGAATATCGCGCTCTGGTCCAATGATGGGCAAAATCTCTGAGGTGTAACGACGAGTTAGTCGCTCGTTTTCTGCAAGTGAAAGCGTGTGGGCGTTTACTGCAACGCCACCTTTTGCTCCGCCATATGGAAGATGCGTAAGTGCGCACTTCCATGTCATCAACATAGCTAACGCAACAGTTTCATCCAGATCTATGTCTTGATGAAAGCGAACTCCACCTTTTGATGGTCCGCGAGTGGTTGAGTACTGGACTCGGTACCCCTTATACATTTCAACTTTTCCGTCATCTCGACGCAGAGGTACGGCTACTTCTAAAATTCGCCGCGGTGTTGAAAGGGTATTCCAGTCATTTTCTGAAAGTTCTAGTTGATCTACTGCTCGGCGTAATTGAGCCAAGGCAGTCTTAATTGGTGACTCCGTTGTCATGCTTTTACAGTAGTCCTGTTATGAAGGAAAGTAAAAAAACCTCACTAGATTCGCTTTTCTTTGAGAGACTTCACTCACTATGAATTCAACGCTAACAGGAAAAGTTATACGCCTAGAGCCTTTATCTCTCGAGCACGCTGCATCCTTATTCAAGTACTTAGGAAACGATCCAGAAGTGTGGCGCTGGTTACCTCATGCGATGCCGGCAGATATTGGACAAATGAAAGAATTAATCAGTGCCTACATTGCCCAACGCGATACTGGATGGCGAGAACCTTTCGCCGTCATTGATTTGGCCACTGGCGATGCTATTGGTACGACCTCCTATATGGATATTGATAACGTCCACAAGAATGTTGAAATAGGTTCTACTTTCTATGCCAGTAAATTTTGGAGAAGTGCCGTCAATACTGAAGCGAAATTATTATTATTGACTGAAGCATTTGAAGTCCGAAAAATGATTCGAGTCTCATTGAGAACTGATGAGCTCAACGAAAGATCCCGGGCAGCAATTCTTCGACTTGGCACAACCTTTGAGGGCACATTGCGCCACCATCGCATTCGCCCCAACGGAACACTTAGAAATTCCGTCTGCTACTCCATGCTTGCCGAAGAATGGCCTGCTGCTAAGGCGAAACTCAGCCCCTCTACTTAATTACTCACTCAAAGAAGGATAGAATCCTGCTCATGAAGGTCGCCAAAGATGAGACGCCAGTTGCGCCACCAAAATTGCGCGGCTGGTTTCATCTTGGGGCAACACCCGTTGTGGCTATCGCTTCACTTATTCTCTTTATCCTAAGTAAAGACTCACTCAAGTTCGCAGTGGCTTTGTATTCAATCACCGCCATTTTGCTCTTTAGTGTTTCTGCTATCTACCACCGGGTTCCATGGTCGCCCGCCAAGAAAAAGATTTGGCGTAGATGGGATCATGCAAATATCAATCTACTTATTGCCGGTTCGGTTACCCCTTATGCAGTAACGCTACTTACAGGCAATGATCGAGTGATTTTGTTGTCGGTGATGTGGACTGGCGCATTAATAGGAGTGGCGGTCCGAGTTTTTTGGGTGGGCGCACCTCGTTGGCTCTACGTTGCCAATTACTTAGCACTTGGCTGGGTGGCAGTTATTTATTCACCTCAAATTTACCGAGCAGGGGGCTTATGGGTCCTTTTGCCGATTCTTATAGGCGGACTCTTTTATTCAGTGGGGGCCATCTTTTACGCACTAAAGCTCCCGGGCAGGAATGCCAAGTATTTTGGATTCCACGAGCTATTTCACATTTTCGTCATTGCCGCGTGGATTTCTCAATATATTGGCGTCTCCATCGCGATTTATCGCGCCCGCTAACCCCAATAGGTGACTACTCCGGGCTTTTGGTAAGCCGCTTTCTTACTCTAATCTGTACTACTAAAGAGAGTTAGGACGAGGATTAATGGCTGAGAAGAGTTCCTTCCTTAATTGGGTCGGATTTAAAGGTGAGGAAACCAACGCGCCTAATTCCGTCGAACGCATTCGAGAACTTGAAGCTCAACTAGCTGACCTGCGATCCAGACGCGACATCACATCGTTATCAAAAGAAGAATTTGAAATACTCGCGACTGAGACCGCAATGGCGATGATTAAGTCCGCCCAACTTCGTGAATCAAAAGCGCAAGCATCATCTGATCGTCTGATTACCGAATCAACTAGGCAGGCAAGAGATGCTGTTGAAGGCGCTGACCAAAAAGCAAAATCATTGTTATCTAGCGCCGAAACTCGTGGGCGTAAATACATTGAAGCTGCGGAAACCGATGCAGAAGAACTGTTAGAGAAAGCAGAACTCGAAGCGGATTCCTTGCTAGAGGAGAGAAAGCGTGAAGCGTCCCACTTAACGAGTGTCGCTCGACGTGAAAGTGAAAGAATTATCACTGGCGCTGCACATGAAGTGACTGAATACCGTCAGTGGCTCTCTGGCGTAATTTCTGAGGCCGAGCGGTTGTACAAGATTCAAACTCAATCTCTTGATGCCGCCGAGCACGCTATTCATCAATCTCGCTCGCGCCTTGAGTCCGCTTTTGTACGATTGAGTGATCTTCAAAGAATTGTCCTTGAAAACTTAAATCCTGATGACACAATAATTAAAAGAGAACCAGTGAAGGTTGAAAGCGAAAGAACCAAACCTGCCCTTGAATCTCCAGCAAAATCTAAAAAGAGCGCTCAGAAAGTTACAAAGAAACCCGCCGCTAAACGGAATTAGTTGGTATGGAAACTCAACGCGGTATCAGGCATATCCCTGCAATAGATGGCTTACGTGCTGTTGCAGTAATTGCGGTGATGCTCTACCACCTTGGATTTTCTTGGATACCCGGCGGATTTCTTGGAGTTGACCTCTTCTTCGTAATCTCTGGATATGTAATAACCCGTCTTCTTTTGGATTCGATTCAAAGAAGTGGTGGTTTAGATCTTCGAGGTTTCTACCTTGCAAGAATTCGCCGGCTTCTCCCCGCTTTAGTTTTCATGGTTTTCTCGACAGCTTTGTTTATCAGCGTCTGGGCTCCTGAGACTGTTAAGCGATTCGTGACGGATATTCCATTTGTGGTTTCCGGATCAATGAACTGGGCACTTGTTTATCGTCATCAAGACTACTTTGAAGCAATCGGGCGTCCACCGCTTTTACAGCACACATGGTCGCTTGCTGTTGAGAGTCAATTCTATTTGCTATGGCCTCTTATTCTCTTACTTGTTCTAAAGCAATTTGGTAAGAACAAGATTCCTAGTGCTGCGCTTGCTATTGCAGGCTTCTCTGGAATTGCACTTTTAGTGCTGTCAATGCGCATGGATGCCAGTAACGCCCAGAGCGTTAGCCACGTGTACTTTGGCACGGATACGCACAGTATTGGGCTTTTTCTTGGCGCCGCACTTGCTGTCAGTTGGATCCCACAAAATTTGACAATTCATATTGAAAAACGAGCGCAGGATTTTATTGATGCCATAGGGGTATTCGGATTACTCGGACTTCTGGCTTGCTTTCTTTTTATCACTGAATCAGATGCCACTTTATATCGCTTAGCTTTCCCGCTTGCCGGAATATTTGGTTGCGCAATCATTATGTCTTTGGTGCATCCAGCATCTCGATTTGCCCCCATGCTAAGTAGTAAGCCCATACTGTGGATCGGCCAACGCTCTTATGCAATCTACCTATGGCATTGGATTGTTTTCCAACTCACTCGTCCAAGTGTTGATTTAGCCGGTTCTGTATGGGCTTTGTATGCCCTAAGAATTCTTGTTGTTTTTGCACTTGCAGATATTTCATTGCGATGGGTAGAGCTTCCTATTCGAAGCGATGTAGTTGGAGCATGGTTTAGAGGGATGAAGTATCGAACCAAGAGAGTTCGAATTCGCCAACAGATTGCAGTTTTGTCTGGAATTGTTGCTCTCGTTGCATCGACATCATTTGTAAGCGCCAATGCCATTTCAAGTAGTAATAAAGTGGCGGTAGCTTTAAAGGCTAGTCTTGCCGCACCGATTGTTCCTGAAACTCCAATCATTTCAAATGTTCCAGGAATATGGCTTGCTGGAGATTCAGTAATTTTAGGTATTCGATATGAGTTGGCACAGAAAGAACCAATCGCCTTAATTAACGCCCGGGTTGGGCGTCAAGCTGGCGAGCTAATTACAGTTCTTCTTCGCGATCAAGCAGCTATGGCCAATTCTCCGATTGTCTTGGATTTAGGTAACAATAATCGTCTTACCGAAGCGGAAGTCGCAAAGGTATTTGATGTGATTAAGAACCAGCCACAGATAATCATTGTGAATACTGCAGTTCCTCGTGGCTGGCGTGATGAAAATGATGCACTCATTGCCAAATATGCGCGCAAGTATTCGCAGGCATCGCTTGTGGATTGGAAGAGCATTTCAGAAGGTCATCCGGAGTTTTTCGGCCCTGACGGGGTTCATTTGCTTCCTGCAGGAATCACAGTTTACGTCAATGCAATTCTGGAAAAGATCCACGCCCCTGAAATAAAATAACCCCCGCATATTTTCTATGCGAGGGTTATTCGTTAATGATTGGTTACGAGAAAAGTCCTGGTAAGCCAAATACTTTTCCGGCAGCAGTTTGAGAATCTGAGTAAACACTTGAAACGCGGACTGATGTCCAAGTTCCCTTAGTAGATTCTGACTTTGTGATGTCTAAAGAGAGTTGAGTCGCTGGAACGGTTGCTGCGATTTTCCAAGGTCCGTTGCTCACAGAGAGTTCAACGGTGTAACCAGTGAGTCCCTCAACTGCCGAAGGAGCTTTCCAGAAAACCGTTGCACCAGTTGCTGTGTAGTGAGCAACAATTCCACCCGGCGCTTCTACTGTTGCAACTGTCGCTGCAGGTGTCTCGCTAGGCATTGCAGATTCACTTGCTGACTCGGTAGGCGTTGCACTTGCTGTAGCAATCGTGCTCGGACTTGCAGCAGGTGCTGCATCGTCATCGCTTTTGTTAGATTTTGAAATTACAATGAGTGCAAGCAAAACAACGCCTAGTGCAACTGCAAATACAACACGGCCTGAAGGTCCTTGCTTCTTAGCTGGTGATGCGGGCGCAACTGGAGCCGGGGCTACGAATCTGACAGGAGCAGGAATTTGAGCTGCTTCAATTGGTGCTGGGCGATAGGACGAAGTAATTGGCACCGAAGGGACTGTAAATAGATCTGATTTATTTACAACTTTTTTTGACGCGGCTTTCTTCGCAACCTTCTTTACTGTCTTCTTAGGCGCGGCTTTCTTCGCAACCTTCTTAACGGCTTTCTTTACAACCTTCTTAGGCGCGGCTTTCTTCGCAACCTTCTTTACTGCCTTCTTTACTGTCTTCTTAGGCGCGGCTTTCTTCGCAACCTTCTTTACGACCTTCTTGGGCGCGGCTTTCTTCGCAACTTTCTTTACAACTTTCTTGGCCGCAGATTTCTTGGCGGTTGCTTTCTTTACAGCCACAATTACTCCTTGTACTCCTGAGGGTGCATTAAAGGACACGTTCTCTTATGGGAGAAGTTTACCCCAGCCTGTCGAGCATTAGCGCTACCCGCGGCGCAATTGCTCGTAAGGATTGTCCCCTATGGCTGATTGCATCCTTTTGTTGCGCATCAAGTTGTGCGAGTGAAAGCTCAAAACCATCGGGGCGAAAGATCGGGTCGTACCCAAAACCATTGGTCCCAAGGGGTGACATTAAAATCTCACCCTTGAACGTTCCCTCTTGAGTGGTTTCACTTCCATCGGGCATTACTAAAGCGCTCACGCAGGTGAAATGTGCGCCTCGTTCTTCACGAGGGATTCCCTTCAATTGCCCCAAGACTTTTTCGATATTCCCCGCATCATTTCCATGAACGCCAGACCAACGAGCAGAGAATATTCCTGGCGCGCCATTTAAAGCGTCGATACAGAGTCCGCTGTCATCGGCGATGGCTGGTAAACCGGTTTGCTTACACACGGTGCGAGCTTTCAGTAAGGCATTTCCCTCGAAAGTGTTTTCGGTTTCTTCGACGTCTACGAGCTCAGGGAATCTTTCAAGTCCGATCAACTCGATAGTTCCAGGTGCTATCTCCTCGAGAATGCGGCGGAATTCTTCGATCTTTCCTGCATTGCGAGTAGCTAAAACTAAAGGGTGTCTGCTCATGCCTGCAGATTTACTGTCCGAGTACCTGTTTTTGAAGCGCCTTCAATTGAGTGCACCCTGCAACAGCAAGATCCAGCAGACCATCTAATAGCGCACGATCAAATGGTTGACCTTCTGCGGTTCCTTGAACCTCAATGAATCGACCATCTCCACTACATACGACATTCATATCTGTATCTGCCCGAACATCTTCTTCGTAACACAGATCAAGCATCGGAACCCCATCAATAATGCCAACGCTTACAGCAGCTACAGAATCTGAAAGTGGGTTAGCTTTTGCGGAGATGTGACCCTTCTCTTTAGCCCACGCAATTGCATCAGCCAACGCTACATAAGCACCTGTGATTGCGGCGGTGCGGGTGCCACCATCGGCTTGTAGAACATCGCAGTCAATAACGATTGTGTTTTCGCCAAGTTCCTTCATATCAACAATCGAACGAAGTGAACGTCCGACTAGTCGTGAAATTTCTTGTGTCCGTCCACCAAGTTTTCCTTTTACGCTTTCACGATCTGAACGAGTATGTGTTGCTCTGGGCAACATTGCATATTCCGATGTGACCCAACCTTTTCCTGAATCTTTCAACCAACGCGGTACTCCGGGAGAAAATGAGGCAACGCATAAAACGCGTGTGTTCCCGAATTCAACGAGGACCGAGCCTTCGGCGTTGTTTAGCCAATTTCGCGTAAATTTGATTTCTCGTAGATCTGAGTTTTCTCTTCCGTCATTGCGTGGCATGTTTCCCTCTCCTAGGACAGTTCTTGATGTTCAACTTGTCCCACTTCGGGCCCAAGAAATCTTCGAGCTAACTTTTCAAAATTAGCGGCATCACCAGTGGCAAGGAATCTATGAGTTGGGTGCGCGGAGTTGGGTGCGCGGAGCAAAGAATTCTCTACTAAAACTCGATACAGATCCTTTGCGGTTTCCTCGGCACTGGACACTAATGAAACTTCGTTGCCCATGACATATGAAATCACTCCGGTGAGTAATGGATAGTGAGTGCATCCCAAAACCAATGTATCCACGCTTGCATCCATAATCGGCGCTAAATATTGGCGAGCGATAGCCGTGATTTCTTCTCCCGAGGTTTCACCGCGCTCAACAAACTCAACAAAGAGCGGACATGCAACAGATGTGATGTGAAGTTGGGGCGCCGCTGCGAATGCATCTAAATATGCTTTGGAATCCACAGTGGCGAGAGTTCCGATAACTCCAATGCGCCCCGAACGAGTGGCAGCAACAGCTCTGCGAACAGCAGGTTGAATTACTTCAACTACTGGCACTGAATAGCGTTCACGCGCATCTCGTAACATTGCGGCACTTGCTGTGTTGCAAGCAATAACAATCGCTTTAACACCTTGCTCGACTAGAAAATCTAGCGTCTCTAAAGCGAAAGTTCTGACCTCAGCAAGTGGTCTAGGTCCATATGGGCCACGGGCGGTATCGCCAATATAAAGAATTGATTCGTTAGGAAGTTGATCCAAGATAGCGCGTGCAACGGTGAGACCACCTACACCTGAATCAAATATTCCAATCGGGGCATCGCTCACCTGTGAATCTTACCCTTCCACATCATCCATCAGTGAATCCACGAGCGTTCCTTGAAGCCAGCCGAGCCAAGAATAGACCGCATATACGCCACGCATTGGATCATCAGGTGAAAGTAATTCAAGTTGCTCATGCGAATTCGCTTCGACATTGAGACGAACACCCAATGCTAAGCGAATGTCATTCATACCGCCTAGCCATGCCTGGGCAGTCTGGTGATCTAAGGCGACTTCAGTTTTGTCACTGTTGAGTAAATGGGAACGAATTGCCATTGCATTCATGCGTTTCTTTTCTCGAAGTACGGATTCTGTGTAACGACGAAATTCAGATGAGTCGACAGGATCTGCATAGGCATTAGGCAGTAAACGCAAGAGAACTTCATCATCTGGTGGAGAATCGTGACCAGTAAATCCGATCATCGCTTCGAGAGGGTCCGTTGGCTGTCCATCAATACGTTCAGCAAGAATCTCGACAAGTTGTTCAGAAAGATTTACCAGTACATCTCTTTCTTGTTGACCAAAGTGGGCAATAAAAGAATTCTTCCCGTGTCGCGAGAAACCAGAGTTAGTAGTCATAGATTTACCGATCGTGGTTCATTGATCATCACGTTGCAGCGTTGCCCATAGTCCATATTCATGGAGGCGTTGAACATCCCGTTCCATCTCTTCGCGGCGCCCACTTGAGACAACAGCTCTTCCTTCATTATGCACCTGCAACATCAGAGTTTCGGCTCGCTCCTTTGAGTATTCGAAAACAGTCATGAATACGTATGTAACGTATGACATTAAATTAACGGGGTCATCCCAAACAATTGTTACCCAAGGACGATCGACAAAGAAAACAGGATCTTCAATTGTGTCTGCCTTCTCTTTCGTATCTTCTTGAATACTCATAATTAGGTGCCTACCTCTAGTAAATCACTACATTAAATATAGAACTTGTTACACCCTTTAGCTGAGCGTCGGCACTGGTGCTGAGTCGATATTGGGCAAAACCACGTGAGCCTTTGGTTATTAGAATTTCGAATTTTCCAGAACTGTCCGTCATGGCTCCTTGAGGCGAACTTTGCCATTTTCCAAGAATAAATTCTTGCAAGGAGATTTGCACTCCCGCCGCGTGAGGCTGAACAACACCAGAAATCCTAATAGGAACTCCAAGTGGAGAGGATGCCGGTGAGACAATGGAGATTCTGCGAGTGATTGCAATCGCTTGCGGAGGACTCTGCGAAGAGTTTCTATCCCAAGTGCCATCCGAACTGACCCGAAGCGAGATTGATTTACCAACTAGAACAGATGTTGCAATTGATCCGTCCTCGCTTGTTATCGCATCTGCGAGAGTGCGCCAAATAGTTTCACCAGCATTGAGCCCTTCAACTCTTACCTGAAGCCCCGCGATTGGTTGTTTATCAGCAAGAGAGAAGACAGCTTTTACATCAATTGGGGTGCCATAAGAGAGTTCATTTGCCTGTGTAGTCAATGCACCAATAACTTGGTCAGGCGCAATCGATTGTGCAACCTGTCGCACTGCATCAAGTGCTCCTGGATCTTCCATGCCAAGAGTCCATGCAGTAATTCCGCCCAAATGATACTTTCCAACTAACTGCGCGCGAGCGGCATATCCGCGTGCATCCATATACCAGGCTGTTCGCGATGCTGTACATGTGGTTGCTAATCCGCTTGCAGACAATCCGTTGTATACCTTTTGATAGCTAAAAGTCACCTCAGCATAAGACTCGTTATAGAGAGGTACTGCACCATATGTTGTCGACAGGGTTGATGCATCGCGCATAACAAAAGTTGCAGCTTTAGCAGTTGGTGAAACTGTTTTTGCGACGGCGCTTGGGCAAATTCCAGTAACCCTTGTTACCCAGTCTCTGCCATAGCCAGCAACTCCAACATAAATCTTTGAAGCAGGCACAACACTCACGGCATACTGCACGGATTTCTCTGCCCAAGAAAGTGGACCGATGGGACCTGGAGAAGCTGTCGAATAGTCGTAGGTCATAATACGAAGTCGATCAATCATTGGCGCGATAGTTGCCCAGTCGTAAAGGTAATAACCTTTTTTGCCTGAAAGTGGATCAAAGAGAACTGGTGTTGTAACGGACAATAATTTCTCTTGCTGATGTAAGGAATCACTTAACTCTTTAACAAATGCCACCCAGTTAGGTTGTGTTGAAGGCCAAGTCGCATTGCCATCTACAAAAGCGAATCCTTCGAAATCTAAATCAATCCCATGAAAATTATTGGTGACAACTAATTTAGTGATCGTCGCAACTAACGTTGTTCGAGTTTTTGAATTTGCGATTATTTTAGCAAGCGCAAGTTTGCTGGTACCGTCGGTGATTGTAGGAATAATCGCAAACCCTGAGTCCCTCATAGATGCCAATGGATTTGCCATCGGGACACTTGGATTTGCTGGAGTGTAAAGATCGGTAATTACGCTTTCACTTTTGAGGGTGTACCAAAAAGGCATTACTTCTTTTATTAAGTCACCGTTGGCAACCGCAGCGGGAAGCGCGGTCTTCATTGCATAGTAAGGAATCCAGCCGGTATATATCTTTCTCGCTACAAGATCATCCGCGCCGCTTGAAGCAGGCACAGAGAACGAAGTGATACTTAACAGAGTCGCACAAAAGAGCCACCAAGTAGCTGCATTTCGAAAGACAGTTTTGCTGCGCATCAGATTATTCAGGCGCAGGGCGCAGGCCAGCAAATATTTCTTTGCACACTGGGCAAATTGGAAATCTTTCAGGGTCGCGCGAGGGAATCCATTTTTTGCCGCACAGCGCCTTTACCGTCTTGCCACTAATGGCTGAATCGACGATCTTTCCCTTCTTCACATAATGTGCGAAGCGATCATGGTCGCCTTCATCAATTTGAGTATCTGGGCGCGTTAGTAGATCTGTATCGCTTTGCGTTGATGGCGATTTGCGGAAGATTCCCATGGCAGAAGAATACTTGCCCCAGCCTTACATTGCTCGCGTAAGATAAGGACATGAAAGATCTTCTTCGTACCGCTGATTTAAGCAGAGCCGACGTAGATCTCTTGCTGTCCACGGCAGCTGATTTTGCGGTTCATCCCCTTATGGCAAACACAGCTCTGGCTAATCGCACCGTTGCTATCTATATGACAAAACCCTCTACGAGAACTCGGCTGGCATCAGAGAGTGCAGTGGCGCATCTAGGTGGCACTCCTATTTTCATTCGTGGCGATGATTTGCAATTGGGTCGTGGCGAGACGATTGCTGACACTGCCAAAATCATCAGTGAGTTTGCAAGTGCACTTATCGTTCGCACATACGCGCAATCCGATGTTGACGAATTGGGACGCTCTTCATCGATTCCAGTAATTAATGCTCTAACGGATGATGATCATCCAACTCAGTTACTTGCTGACTGGATAACTATTCAAGAGAACTTTGGAAAAGATATCGCTGGACGTAAGTTTGTATATCTTGGCGATGGCAACAACATGTCTCATGCATGGTTGATCATGGGCGCCATCATGGGAGCACATGTGGTTACCGCAACACCGGAGGGTAAGTGGGCACCAAATGCAGCAGTTGTTGCAGAGGCTCGCGAAATTGCGAAAACTTCTGGAGCAACTATTGAAGTGCTCCATGATCCTGAAGTTGCATCACAAGGCGCAAGTGTTTTGTATACAGATGTATGGATGTCAATGGGAGATCCTGAAGCAGAACGCGCTGAAAAAATGAAAGTGTTGCAACCATTTGCTGTTACATCAGAGTTGATGAAGTTGACGGAGAAAGATTCAATATTCATGCATTGTTTACCTGCGCACCGCGGAGAAGAAGTTTCAGCCGAGGTAATAGATGGACCCCGATCAGTAGTGTGGCGTGAAGCACATCACCGACGCACAACGATTCAAGCATTGCTCTACCACTTAGTGCGCGGCGAGATTAAAGGGCGCTAGCCCTAGATTTTTTACCACGAATCGTGGAAAAGCTATAAACCAACGACTACGGTTGGCTCATGCATGTAGTCGTACCAACTGAAATACGAGATGGTGAGAAACGTGTAGCACTCGTTCCTGACATCATCAACAAATTAATCCGACTTGGCCTGGATGTAACAATTCAATCCGGTGCTGGTCTTCACTCCCTAAACTCAGATGCTGCTTACGAGCAAGCAGGAGCAAAGGTTGTCAGCGGAGATGTACTTAAAGACGCTGATGTAATTCTCTCGGTCTCCCCTTTAACTGCGGCGCAAATCGCGACGTTGAAAAAGGGTGCGATCACTATCTCCTTCCTTCCTATTACAACTGCTCAAGAGTCCATCGATGCGGCCCTTAAAGCAGGAGTTACGGCTTTCTCACTAGAACTAGTCCCACGTATCTCACGTGCGCAGTCCATGGACGCATTGACGTCACAAGCACTCTGCGCCGGATACCGAGCGGTTCTTGTTGGCGCCGAACTTTCTCCACGATTCTTCCCATTACTTATGACCGCTGCTGGAACAGTTACCCCCGCACAAGTCTTAGTTCTTGGCGCCGGAGTTGCTGGATTGCAAGCAATTGCAACTGCTCGCCGATTAGGTGCGGTTGTTTCTGCTTACGATGTTCGTGCGTCATCTGCCGATGAAGTGAAATCGATGGGTGCAACTTTTATCCAACTTGAACTCGAATCACTTGAGGGCACTGGCGGATATGCACGAGAGATGACTGAAGATCGCGCTGCAAAGCAACGTGAACTTTTGACTCCATTCATTGCGAAATCACATGTACTGATTACAACAGCGGCGGTCCCAGGACGCGCAGCACCTCGACTCGTTACTAAAGCGATGTTGGATTCAATGTCACCAGGTTCGGTTGTCGTTGATTTAGCTGCAGAAACTGGCGGAAACGTTGAAGGATCAAAACCAGGTGAAATCGTAACGACCGCAAACGGAGTATTGATTTGGGGCGGAAAAGATGTCCCAAGCCAACTCCCATTCCATGCGTCAATGCTTTACTCACGCAACGTCGTTAACTTGCTGAGTTTGATGACAAAAGAAGGCGTCGTAACTCCAGATTTCGAAGATGAAATCATCGCCGGTTCCGTTGTTACACACAACGGCGAACTCAAGAAAGAGGTCGTCAAAAAATGATGAGTAACGGAATGGCACTTCTTGCCATCTTCACGCTGGCAATCTTCGTTGGCTTTGAAGTTGTATCCAAAGTCAGCTCCACACTTCACACACCTCTGATGTCTGGCGCAAACGCCATTCACGGTGTCATCTTGGTTGGCGCAATTATTGTTGCTGATCACTCATCCAATAACCTCGAACTGTGGTTGGCATTAGTAGCCATCGTTCTTGCCACCATCAATATGGTCGGTGGATTTGTGGTTACCGATCGAATGCTCGAGATGTTTAAGGCGAAAAAGAAATGAACCGTAACCTTTACGACCTCATCGGCTTAGCTGCCGCAGTCTGCTTTATTCTCGCGCTCAAGGGACTTTCACATCCTAAGACCGCACGTCGAGGCAATCTCATCGGTGCATTCGGTGCAACAGTTGCAACGCTCTTAGTCTTCTTCTTCACAGGCAACAAAGATGACAAGAACTATCACGCACTTCCATTGCATCACTTGCCGTTAATCATCGGAGCAGTTGTTCTGGGACTTGCGGTTGGTGTACCTGCTGCACGTAAGGTGCAGATGACTCAGATGCCACAACTTGTTGCACTATTTAACGGTGTAGGTGGCGGTGCAGCAGCACTTGTCGCAATCGTTGAATACCTCAAGCTTGGTAACGAGGCAACATCAGCAGAAGTAATTGCAACAGTGTTCACGGTAATTGTCGGAAGCGTTTCGTTCTCCGGCTCGTGCATCACATTCGCAAAGCTTCAAGAGTTGATGACTACTCGTCCAGTTGTATTCCCTGGCGGCCGATTCCTTATTGCTGCAAACCTTGCCGGTGTTTTTGCCGCAGGAGCATGGGTCGTTAATTCAGGTGGAAATACCTCACTAGCAGTCCTTGGTGGACTTTCACTTCTCTTCGGTGTTCTCTTCGTTCTTCCAGTTGGTGGCGCAGATGTTCCTATTGTTATCTCACTCTTAAACGCATTTACTGGTTTAACTGTGGCAGCAAGCGGATACGTCTTGCAGACCACTCTCTTGATCGTCGCAGGAACATTGGTTGGAGCATCTGGAACAATCCTCACGCGCTTGATGGCTGAGGCAATGGGACGTTCACTCTTCAAGACTCTCTTCGGTGCATTCACTGCTAAGCCACAAGCGGCTACCGGTGAAGCTGAAGCGCGTCCTGTTAAATCTGGTTCGCCAGAGGACGTTGCAATCTTGCTCAACTACGCACGTCGCGTCGTTATCGTTCCTGGATTCGGTCTTGCTGTTGCACAAGCACAGCACACGGTTCGCGAGTTGGCAGATGTTCTTGCTAGCAAGGGAATTGATGTCGCATACGGTATTCACGCCGTGGCAGGTCGCATGCCGGGTCATATGAACGTTCTGCTTGCAGAAGCAAATGTTCCGTATGAGCAATTAGCAGAAATGGATGAAGTAAACCCAACGTTCTCTCAGACCGATGTTGCACTTGTTATCGGAGCGAATGACGTTGTAAACCCTGCTGCTAAAAACTCTCCCGGCTGCCCAATTTATGGAATGCCGATCCTTGAAGTTGCCGACGCCGCAAACGTTGTCTTCCTCAAGCGTTCAATGCGTCCAGGTTTTGCGGGTATTGAGAACGAACTTCTCTATGACCCAAAGACCACACTTCTATTCGGCGATGCGAAAGATACATTGACAAAGGTAGTAAGCGCGCTTAAGAACTTGTAATACCCCCTGCTATCACAGAGGCCGTCACGGTAATCGTGGCGGCTTTTGTGTTGTTGGACGTTCCAACAAAGCTCCGATTTTCGTGGTGCTCGTCGGCTGAAAAGATTACGCCTCCTGCGCATCCACGATGCATCATCGCTACCTGCATCAGCAAACTTGCCACCCGAAAATCCTGGTGCTCGTCGGCTGCGCCTAGGTTGCGAGTAGTTGAAAGTTCAATTACTCTTAGCTTCTGAGTCGAAGGAGAGATCGATGCCTGCAGTAACCGTCAAAGACATCACCGTGTTGCCTCGCGTGAATGTTTCGGCCAACGCCATTGCCCGTGGAGTTCGATCTATTACGACTGCTCCTCAAGGTTTCGAAGGTGAAGGCTTTCCAGTCAGACGCGCTTTTGCGGGCGTGGATATGGCGCAACTTGATCCATTCATTCACTTGGATCAAATGGGCGAAGTTGAATATGCACCAGGTGAACCAAAGGGAACTCCGTGGCACCCACACCGTGGTTTTGAAACGGTGACATACATAATTGATGGGATTTTCGATCACTGGGATAACAACGGTGGCGGTGGCACGATTACAAACGGCGATACACAGTGGATGACTGCTGGTGCTGGAATCTTGCACATCGAAACTCCCCCAGAGCATTTAGTGATGAGTGGCGGCTTGTTCCACGGATTCCAATTGTGGGTCAATCTACCCGCTGCTAAGAAATGGTCACCACCTGCATACCAAGATCTGCGAGCTAAAGATGTTGCGCTCTTGTCATCCCATGATGGTGGCGCACTCATTCGTGTTATCGCTGGCGAAATTGACGGACACAAAGGACCAGGGTCTACGCAGACACCTATTACTTTGGTGCATGCAACCGTTGCCGCTGGCGCAGAGTTGCGATTGCCATGGCGTAAGGATTACAACGCGCTTGTCTACACACTTGCAGGAAATGGCTACGTGGGAGAAGAACGACGTCCGGTAAGAATGGGGCAACTCACTGTTTTCGCAGAGGGCGACATGATTGTTGTGCGCGCAGCCGATGTTCAGGAAAGTCGTTCTCCGGAGTTGGAGCTATTTATTCTTGGTGGCGAACCAATTAGAGAACCCATTGCATTTATGGGGCCATTTGTAATGAATACCAAGCGCGAAGTTCTGCAGGCATTTGAAGATTTCCAGCGCGGATTACTTGGGACCATTCCTGTTATTGATAAGAGCACCCGGCCAGTGAATCGTTCGGGCGAAGGCTCAAAATTAGGTAACGGGTTAGGTAATGGATCAGGTAACGGGTTAGGTAATGGATCAAGTAATGGATCAAGTAATGAAGTTAGTGGAGCTAATCCACCCGCTGCTGAGGAAATCTTGGGTGTTCACAACACTCCTCGCGAAATCATTGAAGGGTAATTCCTTAGGTCTATGAAAGACCGCTCAACTACGCATGTGTAGGTTGGGGATAACAATGTCGAATTGTCGGTGGCTCTGGCGATTCTAGGAACATGCAAAAAGTTGAGGCCATCCGCGCAATAGATCCGCTCTCTGAGCGCGTGAGCCAACTTCTTGCAGCGACTCCCGGGATTGAAGTACTGGGCGCTTTGATTGAGGTCGATCCATTTACATTGACACAATCTTGCCGAATCGATTACCTCTCTGCCCTAGAGCGTCAAACAAGTTGGTTGCAGGCTGCAATGCAGAGGGCGATTGTGGCCGTTGCCGGAGATGAGCCATCAAAGGCTGATGACATGTGGTCGGGTGTGGATGATGCTGAGCGCGAGGAAGTTGCATCCGCGCTAAGACTTTCGGGATCCACTGCGCAGATGCGCATTGATGTGGCCCGTACTTTGGTAAACCATTTGCCTGATGTATGTGCAGCATTGTCAACTGGTGAAATATCTCCAGCGCATGCAACGGTAATTGCGCGAGAGAGTGCCTCGGCGATCCGCGATGGACTTTCGGAGTTCGCTATTTATCAGATTCAAGAACGCGCACTTGCGTACGCGGAATTTCATACTCCTGCTCAAGTTGCACAAAAAGTGCGCACAACGCTTGCGCAATTTGCACCGGAGGAATTCGAAATAGTTGTTGCCAAGGCACGGGATACGCGAAGAGTTTCTTGCTACAAAGAGGCTGATGGCATGTCCACAATCATTGCAATTTTGCCCGCTGCAGATGCGCAGATGGTGATGTCAGCAATTGAGAAGTTTGTGGTTCGCGGAAATATTAGGGCAGGCGTAAGGCTTCAAAGGGAAAGCGGCGCAGGTATGGGAATCAATGCCGAGGACGGAGCAATCGACGGAGCAATCGACGGAGCAATCGACGGACGAAGCATGGATATGAAGCGAGCCGATGCGCTCACCGCGATTTCAACGTGGGCACTTGCACAAAGTGGCGACGTGGTTGCTCCTCATCGTCGTCCCATTACCGTGAATGTGACGGTTGATCTTCCAACACTAATGGGACTTGCAGAAAACCCAGGCCAGCTTTCAGGTTATGGCGCCATTCCTGCATCTCTTGCCCGCTCATTAGCATCTGATGGAAAGTGGCGACGCTTTATTACTGACCCAACCACTGGTGCACTTTTGGATTACGGTCGTGAAAGTTATGAACCACCTCAAGCGCTTGTTGATTTTCTTATAGCGAGAGATCGAACGTGTAGGTTCCCGGGTTGTCGAGCCCCTGCGCGATTATCAGATTTGGATCATGCGCAAAGTTGGGAAAGTGGTGGCAAAACTTCGGCGCAAAATCTGGGAGCGCTCTGTCGGCGACATCATCAACTGAAAACACATGGCGGTTGGAAACTCCAAAGCAACGTCGATGGGTCTTGCAACTGGACCTCACCCGAAGGCAAG
>CAEZWO010000006.1_pt1 | contig 18819 bp, 18 predicted proteins | sample 7265011 | NCBI WGS metagenome assembly CAEZWO01 (sample SAMEA6813884, study PRJEB35770) | uncultured Actinomycetes bacterium | biome: Freshwater; feature: Freshwater reservoir; material: water | place: Czech Republic | collected 2015-11-04 | depth 0.5m m | reverse complement strand
ATCTCGCCAACTAGTCCATGCACCGGGTTCTGGAGTGAATGCGCGTATATTTCTCTGAACTTTTTCGGCACTTTGATTCCAGTCAATTTCCACCTCTGATTTACTAATTTTCGGAGCAAAGCTAATACCCGAAACACTTTGTGCAATCGGAGCGAAACCCATAGCAATCAAATTGAGAGTTTCCTCGATAGCCGAGGGCCCAAGGAGCGCCATATTGCGCAGAACATCACCTGCGCACTCTTCATCAGAAATCGCAATCTCTTTTTGTACATATATCGGGCCTGTATCCATACCTGCATCTAATTGAAATACAGTCACGCCTGAAATCGAATCTCCGTTCTGAATTGCTCTATTTACTGGAGCGGCTCCCCGCCATTTGGGCAAAAGAGAGAAATGGAGATTGATAAATCCATAACGAGGGATTTTCAAAACCTCAAGAGGCAATAAGACTCCATAGCCTATGGTTATGACAAGATCCAATGTCGAAATAGTTTCGACCATGTCATTGGGAGAAGCAGGTTTTATTACAGAAATTCCATGTTCTTCCCCCCATTGCGCCACGGGCGAGGACTTTAGATTACGTCCCCTGCCGGCTTGCTGGTCTGGACGGGTAATGATGACTTCGAATATGTTTTCGGAATCTTTGAGCCATTGCATCGTTGGTATTGCTACCGATGGCGTTGCCGCCACGCCTATACGCACTAAAAACTCCGGCCGAAAGTATCGTGAGGAGAAACTTTTACAATGGGCGAAATTCCCTGACTTTGCGCTACTCCAAACCATTCTGATTCGCGTATTTCTTTCATCGCGCTTTTTCTATCTTCTTTTGAAAGTTTATCTATGAAAAGAATGCCATCTAAGTGATCACTCTCATGTTGGAGCGCTCTGGCCAATAATTCGGTCCCTTCAACCGTTACAGGCTCCCCGTACATGTTCCACCCTTTGGCCACAGCACGAAACGCTCTAGGTGTTTCGTATCGCAAATCCGGGAAAGATAGACAGCCTTCTTCTCCCTCTTGCATCTCTTCACTCAAATCTAAAGTGGGATTAATAAGGTGCCCTAATTCATCATCAACATCCCAAACAAATACCCTCAGCGGCACGCCTATCTGAGGAGCAGCAAGACCTGCGCCAGGCGCTTCTTGCATGGTCTGGGTCAAATCGGCAACCAAGTTCCGTAATTCTTTATCGAAATCGACCACCAACGCACAAGGCGTCACCAGGACGGGGTCGCCAAAGAGGCGAATAGGTTGAATAGTCATGCGCCAATCCTACCAACTACGAAAGCGAATACGGGTCCACACGTATAAAGAGCAACTCTTTGCGAGAAATGTTGCGCCTGCGTTGAAATTCATGAAGGAAAGCGACCAACTCTTCAGCCTCTGACACTGGCGCTGCCAGCGAAATGCGAGAACGCGAGTCCTCGCCTTCATGCGGCCCAAGTATTTTCGTAGAGGAGGGAATTCGTCCGTGCGATATCGCTGAAATCAAACCATTTTTGAACTCGATTGACTCTTTAGTATCAATTCCCACTGTGATGTATCGATAGAAAGGAGGAAGATTCAACTCATCTCGCTCGACCAGCTCTTTTCGAATCATTGGCGCTGGATTCCACCTCGTTAGCGCCGCAACTATTGGATGCGAAGAATCAATAACAACCGCTATTTCTCCTTCAGGTCTGACAAAAGAAGCGGTGGAGAAGAATACTTCTCTCGCATTTTCGTTAGCGCGCATATCTGTATGCCCAAAGAACTTAATGCCTTCAAGTAAGACCACCGCTGAATATCCGTTTTCAGCCAGAGGAACGGAGCCAGGCGTAGCCAGAACTAACGATGGCAGATCTGCAACACTTGCGAGTATCTTTTCGCCCGATGAACCAATCACTGGATAGTTAGGGAATGCCCGACCGATCTCTTCTGCAAAACGCTCTATTCCCCGTCCGGCAATATAGATTTCATCACTCTCGCACCACGAACACCGCCAATGCGAGTACACGGTATGACAAATTACGCAATGAGGATCTGCGCTCTTATTTTGTTGGGCCAAACGACCACCACAGGAGCAGATCGAAATATTCCTGCACTTGCGACATAAAACAGCCGATGCGTAACCCTTCCGAGGAACAAGAAAGAGAACTGGTCCACCCTTAAGGCCCTTGCGGACAACATCGAAGACCTTTGACGGAAGCAACTCCCCTAGCACTGGCTCGACCGCCTTGATGTTCATGCGGCACGAACTTTCTATGAGAGATAACCAACCCAAATCGATGAGTCGTCCCAGTTCAAGTGAAGGTGAGTATCCAACAAAAACAAGATCAACTAAAGATTTGCGAGTTCGAAGCAATGCCACATCTCGAACATTCCACCCTGGCGTTCGTGGTTCAAAATAATGCTCCGATGAGTCATTGAAGACGATTAACGTAGAACCATTCTCAAGAGGCGTAAAGACAGAGCCTCGCAATCCAACTCCTATTCGAGCAGTTGCATATGTCATGCGTAAATAGTCCCGGTAACGATCCGAGCGCGAAGTATGCCCATCTAGTTGAGCTACGCGATCAGCTGGGTAACCTTGCTTATCCAATTCCTCAACAACCGCGATTCTCATTCGCTCATCAGGAACAACAAGAAGTACCTGACCATATCTGCTGCGTTCTATTGCTAGTTCTACCAGGGCTTGAGATGCAGACAAGGAAGGCGGTAAATGCCAATAGGACCTAACATTCTTCTTCTTCTGCAATTCCGTAGGGAGCGTTGCATTGGCGTGAAATTCAACGCTCGAATCATTGATCGGGAAACTTTCCTTATCGACAAGGGCCACACGCGGCGGAATAGCACTTCTTACAACATCATAGGGAGCACCTGCCCATCGATTAGCAACATCGCTAAAGAGTTCCAAGGTTTCACCCGTCGCCACTACGTGTGGGGATAGAACCTTTGAGATCATTTTAAGAGGACCAGAGTTAGAACTCTCTGCGATTCTTTCGACAACCAAGCCTTCCTGCTTGGCATGACCGAATTCAACTTCAACTCTGCATCCTGTTATTGCGCTCTGCGACAAATTTTCGGGGACCAAGTAGTCATATGTAGAATCCAAATGGAAAACACCTGTATCCACGAGAACGCGCGCAACCGGTAAATCACCGGCCGCAGGCAATGTTGCACTTCGACCAACCTGCGTTCGAAGTTTTAACGGCCGTGGGCTAACCACGATTAGATACTATTAATGCGCGGCGGCGCGCAGCGCGTCCACCCGATTAGTGGCTTCCCAAGTAAATTCAGGAAGTTCGCGTCCAAAGTGGCCGTAAGCGCTAGTAAGAGCGTAAATAGGTCGTAGGAGATCAAGATCTCTGATGATTGCAGCAGGGCGTAAATCAAATACCGCAAGTACCGCATCCTGAATCTTGGAAACGGGAATCGTTTCAGTTCCAAATGTTTCTACAAATAGGCCAACAGGTTGCGCTTTACCGATTGCGTAAGCCACTTGTACTTCACAACGACGAGCCAATCCCGCTGCAACAACATTCTTGGCAACCCAACGCATCGCATATGCGGCCGAGCGATCTACCTTCGAAGGATCTTTACCACTAAAAGCACCACCACCGTGTCGAGCCATTCCACCATATGTGTCAACGATAATTTTTCGACCAGTAAGTCCAGCATCACCCATTGGCCCGCCAATAACGAATCGCCCAGTTGGGTTAATGAGAATCTTTAAATCTTTTCTAGGCAAATCGATCGTATCCAAAATAGGGTTAATTACTCGAGCGATAACATCAGCCGTTAAAGTTTTCGCTACATCTACATCTGGCGAATGTTGGCTCGAAATAACAACGGTATCTAAAGCAACTGCTCGGTCACCCTCATAGGCAATTGTTACCTGTGTTTTTCCATCTGGGCGAAGATAAGGAAGGTCTCCATTCTTACGAACCTTGGAAAGTTGCTGGGCCAATTTGTGGGCTAATGAAATAGGAAGTGGCATCAATTCTTTTGTGTCATCGCAGGCATAACCAAACATCAAGCCCTGGTCTCCAGCGCCCTGTAAATCCAATGGATCTACCGAAGATGAAACGCGATTTTCGTAGGCATCATCAACGCCTTGAGCGATATCTTGAGATTGTTGACCGATGGAGATTGAAACTCCACAAGAATGACCATCAAAACCTTTTTCGGATGAGTCATAGCCGATATCCAAAACTTTATCTCGGACAATTCCCATGACATCGGCATACCCATTTGTCGTGACTTCGCCCGCAACGTGAACTTGACCTGTTGTTATGAGTGTCTCTACAGCAACGCGACTTGTTGAGTCTTGAGAGAGAAGAGAATCCAATATTGCGTCAGAAATCTGATCTGCGATCTTATCTGGATGACCTTCAGTTACTGATTCGGAGGTAAAGAGGCGCTGTGACATTGGGTTAACCTATCTGAAGTAGTAGCTGATCGAGTAATGCATTCGCGAGCGTGTCCTTTGAAACACCGACAAAGTTCACAGAAGATCCATCCTTTGCAATCAACGTTCCTGATGTCTCTTCACTACCGAATATCGCTCCCCCCGAAACATCGTTGACGTATACAAGGTCGAGCCCTTTAGCAAGTAATTTTGACTGTGCGTTGGCTATCAAGTCACCAGTTTCAGCGGCAAAACCGACGATTCTTTGACTGGGAGATTTCTTGCCAGCTAGCCCCGCCAATAGGTCTGGGTTGGAAACTAAAGTAATTTCGTGGAGATTGTCTTTCTTGATCTTTTCTTTACTGGAAGTCACTGGTCGGGCATCAGCAACAGCAGCGCTCATGATCAAAATGTCGCTATCTGGAAACTTTCGTTCCAGAGCCTCTCCCATCTCCTGCGTGCTCTCAACTCTTTCAACGCTCACTCCTGCAATATCCGGTAGCGATGAATTGGCTGCTACCAGGTGCACTGTGGCGCCTCGAGCAACGGCCGCAGCCGCGATGGCAAATCCTTGTTTGCCTGATGAGCGATTTCCGATGAAGCGCACTGGATCGATCGCTTCTCGAGTACCTCCAGCGGATATGAGAATTCTCTTGCCTAGTAAATCTGCTTTCCTTCCAACAATCTCATGGAATCTTTCAAGAATTCGCGCCGTCTCCGGGAAACGACCCTGTCCGCTATCGCTACCTGTGAGGCGACCCGTATCTGGTTCGATGATATGAAAACCACGTGATCGAAGCGTTTCCACATTTGCGATAGTTGCGGGGTTCTTCCACATTGCAGGATGCATCGCTGGCACAAGGATCTTTGGAGCCTCACTCGATAGGACCACATTTGTCAGCAAGTCATCGGCTCGTCCATGGGTTAATCGTGCGATGAGGTCAGCGGTGGCCGGAGCGATAATAATAAAATCTGCATTCTTGGCTAAGGTCACATGCGGAACTGTAGAAATATTCTCCCAAACCTGCGTATAAACAGGTCTTCCAGAAAGAGCTTCCCACGTAGCGCTACCTACGAAATTTAAAGCAGCTGGCGTTGGCACTACCGTGACGAGATAACCATCATCTTGCAGCCGGCGAAGAAGATCACATGCCTTATATGCAGCAATGCCACCACCGATACCAAGAATGACTTCTCGGCCTGGCAGTGACATTGATGAACTATCTAGAATAATTATGCAGTTGGCTCGAGATTTTCCATCGTCAAGAGACCTTCGTTAATTTCACGGAGCGCAATTGACAAAGGCTTCTCGTGCACATGGGTCTCAACAAGGGGTCCAACATATTCAAGAAGGCCCTCACCTAGTTGGGAGTAGTACGCATTAATCTGACGGGCGCGCTTGGCTGCATAGAGCACGAGGCTATATTTAGATCCGCTCTTATCGAGAAGTTCGTCGATCGGTGGATTGGTTATGCCGTCCATGGAGCCCCTTAAATGGTTGAAATTAACAATTACGAGCGTGATGTGCGGGCCAAGGATAGCAGTGCATCGACCACCTTCTCGACCTCATCGTTGACTAAGACAATGTCGAACTCTTTTGCCGCTGCCAGCTCAGTTTGAGCCAGTTCTAAGCGTTGAGCCCTACGTTCTGGGGTATCAGATCCTCGACCTTCAAGACGAGAGACCAAGTCCTCCCACGTAGGAGGCTGCAAAAAGACCAAGATCGCTTCACTACTGTGAGCGCGAACTTGTCGCGCTCCCTCTATCTCAATCTCAAGAAGGACATTTCGGCCATGAGATAGCGCCTCCTCCACGGCTGCCGCAGGTGTGCCGTATCTGGCACCGGCAAATGCAGCCCACTCCAAAAATTCATCGGCCGCGATACGGCGATCGAACTCTTCTTGCGAGATAAAGAAGTAATCAACGCCGTCGCGCTCGCTCGCTCGCGGTTGGCGAGTTGTCGCAGAAACACTGACTGAAAATTCTTTGCTCTTTCGTAGCGCATTTGCAACTGTACTTTTACCAACTCCCCCAGGACCTGAAAGGACGATGAGGCGACCTCGGCTCGCTGACATTGTCGTCGTAACAGAATGCGAGAACTCCTCACGCAAGGCAGAGCGTTGATGGATTCCTAAACCTTGAAGTTTTCGTGTAGTTGAAATTCCCAACTTCTCCAAAATAGCCAGAGCCCTGATGCGACCTAAGCCAGGAATGGATTCGAGAAGTTCGAGTACCCGCATTTTCGCGACAGCTTCATCTTTTGTTGCCAAATCCAAAATCTCGCTAATAGTGATTGAGCCTTCTCGAACTTTACTCTTTGCCAAGGCTCGTGTTCGACGCGATGTTGTTGCTTTTGCCAATGCAGCGGCACGTTGCTCGGGAGTCAACACGGGAGGTAGCGCCATGACTAAAACCTATCTCTTATGAGGAGATTATTTAACCTGATCGGCTAGTGCCTGCGCTCGCGAAGCTAGCGCCTGCGCTCCTTGGGCCCAAAAACGAGTAATTGGCCGTCCAATAACTAAATACGTTGCGCCCGCATTCATCGCTTGCGCTGGACTCATAATTCGTGTTTGGTCATCCCCGCCCGCTTCATCTGAGGGCCTAACACCTGGCGTAATAATCGTCATTTCTGGGCCAACGGCTTGGCGAATCGCGGCAATTTCTAATGGTGAACAGACAATGGCTCGTGCGCCAGATTCTTTTGCTAGACATGCGAGCTTCACTGCTGAATCCAGTGCGCCATGAGCAAATCCAATTTCCTGCAAATCCGCATCACCTAAGGAGGTAAGAATCGTAACCGCAGTAATCTCAACGCTCGGTGCTTCTGCAACTGCAGCCTGGATCATCGCTCTACCGCCCGATGCGTGAACAGTTAAAAAGCGCGGTGTTAAGCCAACTACTTGACGCACCGCTCCCGCCACGGTGTTGGGAATGTCATGCAACTTCAAATCGAGAAAAAGATCAGCATCTGTCATTTCTCGTAGACGAGCAACACCCTCATATCCAAATCGGGCGAAAAATTCCAAACCTAATTTATAGGCTGCAACCGATCCCTGAGTTGCTTGAATCCATGCTGATGCTATTTCAAAATCCGGGGTATCTACAGCCAAAATAATAGGAGATTGCGATTTCACGAGGCATCCTCACCCGGTGCACTCTGCGAATCTCGGTGAGCAAAGCCAACAGCAGAACGCAAAGAATCAAAGCCTCTTTCTAGAAGAAGTCTCTCCAGCTCTGTTTGCACATCAATAATCGCATGAGGGTTTCCAAAGGAAGCGGTACCGACGCTCACTCCACTGGCACCAGCCAAAATCATTTCTAAAGCATCTCGACCTGAGCGAACTCCTCCCATACCCAGAATAGGTAGCTTTGGCATCGCTTCGTGCACTTGATAAATCGCACGAACGGCAACAGGGCGGATGGCGGGACCAGAAAGGCCTCCAGTTTTCCCACCCAAATGTGGGCGCATCGTGTCGATATTTATAACCATTCCTAAAAGAGTGTTAATGAGTGCAACACCATCTGCTCCCGCATCTACAACACCTTTGGCAATCGAAACTATGTCAGTAACATCAGGTGAGAGTTTGGCAATGATGGGCAAGTCCCCGCCAATAATTCGTCGAACACCATCAATAACTGCACGTGAACTATCTAGATCGCATGCAAAAACTAACCCTCTATTTTCCACATTAGGACAAGAGATATTAACTTCAAGAGCGGATATTCCCGGAACCGAACGTAAGCGCCTTGCTAGCGTTGCGTATTCTTCGACGGTCTCTCCAGCAATGGAAACAATTACTCGTGCATTGTTTTCCACTAACCAAGGAATATCGTTGGCAATAAATGCATCAATTCCTGGACCTTGCAACCCAATGGAATTGAGCATCCCACTTGGCGTTTCTGACATACGTGGAGTGGGGCGTCCTAAACGTGGTTTGAGCATTATCGATTTGGTTACAACGGCGCCAATACTTTTCAGAGGAAAAAATTGAGCTAATTCACGTCCGGAGCTTGCACATCCGCTTGCAGTAAAAAGTGGCGTCGGAAACCATGCAGCACCTAGTTTTGTGGAGAAATCAAATTCGGCACTCATGCTTTAACCTCTCTTCCTTGGCCAACAAGGTTCCAAGCAACTTTCGCGCCGTCCATGACAGGTCCATCAATACACGAACGTAACATCGCTATTGATCCATCATCATTGGTGACAGGAAGAACGCAGGTCATGCATACCCCGATACCGCAAGCCATTGCCTCTTCAACAGCACATTGGTGGACTACTTCCATTGATGCGGCAATTGTTGAAATAGCTGACAACATCGCCATTGGACCGCATGAATAGATGACATCTATTTGATCCTGAGCGATGATTTCACGGAGCGAATCCGTAACACGACCATGAATTCCAGAAGTAGCATCTTCGGTGTAGATCTTTAACGAATTAACGGAACGCTTTCCCTCTAGCGGAGCGTAAATTTTTGGCGTTGAACTTGCGCCAAGAATCATATCTACTCTGCATCCACGCGCTTTTAAAACCTCAGCTAGACCAAATAGTGGTGCGGAGCCGTATCCGCCTCCTATCAACAGTGCATTCACTGGTTCCGTTGGAATGCCAAAGGCGCTACCCAGCGGCGTGACAATATCCAGAGTTGCACCCTCTTGTTGTGAGCACAGCCATCTACTTCCAGTGCCATGTGGTGCCACGATAAGTTCCATCGTTCCACCATATTCCCCGCGATCTGAAATCCGCGAGATGGCAAAAGCGCGCCGGAGGATCATTCCAGAATTTTCCCCGCCCACGGAAATCGCAACGAAATTTCCAGGATGGCAATGTTTAACCAGATCCCCAATGTTAAGCAAAATCTGATGATACTGGCCCACTCTTTTATTACTGAGCACATGTGCTGGAACTTGTTTGGCAAATCTATTTATAGTGCTCATATCAACTCAACCATTCTTGCAGCGACTTCACTGTTAAGGCGCCCTTTTGCAACGCAGCAATACCTGCGACTGCAGCGCTAAATCCCGCTGTGGTTGTGATGCAAGGAATCGAACGTTGAACAGCTCCCGTGCGGATGAGCCAACCATCATGACGAGTTCCTCGTCCAACCGGTGTGTTAATCACCAAATCAACTTCACCGGAGTTGATTAACTCCACTGCCGTGCGTTCTCCAAATAGACCTGGGCCTTCCGAATTCTTTCGAACAATCGCCGTCGTGATTCCATTTTCCAAGAAAAATGCAGCGGTACCAGCAGTTGCAATGAGAGAGAAGCCCAATTGTTGCAAAGCCTTGGCTGGTGCAATTCCATGTTTCTTATCTTTGTCAGCAAGAGAGATAAATACCTTGCCCGTAGAAGGCAAAGGACCGAATGCGCTTATCTGACTCTTGGCATAACTTTCACCAAACGTTGCGGCAATACCCATAACTTCACCGGTAGAGCGCATCTCTGGTCCCAAAACAGAATCTACTCCGCGTCCATCACTACGTCTAAAGCGATTCCACGGTAATACTGCCTCTTTAACGCACACTCCCCTAGGCGTTGCTCCACCAGAATGTGGGAGTAAGCCTTCATCCTTTAATGCAGCAATGGTGGTTCCTGTTGCAATACGAGCAGCGGCCTTCGCCAACTGGACTCCCGTTGCCTTACTCACAAATGGAACTGTCCGTGATGCGCGAGGGTTGGCTTCAAGAACATAAAGGACTCCATCAGTGAGTGCAAATTGAATGTTAATGAGACCGCGAACGCCTACACCCTCTGCAATCATCAAGGTGGCACGACGAATCTCTTCATTTTGTTCTGGTGTAATAGTCATGGCGGGGATCACGCAAGCGCTATCACCTGAGTGAATGCCTGCTTCTTCGATGTGCTCCATAACTCCGCCCAGAAAGAGTTCTGTTCCGTCATACAAGGCATCCACATCAATCTCAATCGCCGAATCCAAAAACCTGTCAACAAGAACTGGATGATCAGGAGTGATGTCAGTTGCACGTGAAATAAATCCACCCAAAGAAGAATCATCGTAAACAATTTCCATACCTCGACCGCCCAGAACAAAAGATGGACGCACCAACACTGGGTATCCAATACGACGGGCTATATCCAGCGCTTCTTGGTGTGTAGATGCCATGCCAAATGACGGAGCAGTTAAACCTTTTTCCGCCAGCATCTGTCCGAATGCGCCGCGCTCTTCGGCCATATTTATAGCCTCGGGACTAGTACCTAAGATTGTTACGCCTGCATCTTTAAGTGCCCCAGCAATTCCCATAGGAGTTTGTCCACCCAACTGGGTAATGACTCCGAGTACTGGCCCTGCCTGCATTTCAGCATAAATAACTTCTAAAACGTCTTCAAGTGTTAGGGGCTCAAAATACAATCGATCACTCGTGTCGTAATCAGTGGAAACTGTTTCTGGATTGCAATTGATCATCACTGTTTCAAAGTCCATGCGTCGCAATTCGAAGGAAGCATGTACGCATGAGTAATCAAATTCAATGCCTTGCCCAATTCGATTCGGGCCACTTCCGAGGATAATTACCGCTGGTTTTGTACGAGAACGAACCTCTGTTTCTTCTTCGTAACTTGAATAGTGATAGGGCGTAAAAGCCTCAAACTCTGCCGCACACGTATCCACGGTCTTGTAGACAGGTCGAATCTGCAAATGATGGCGCATCTGTCGAACATCTAATTCAGAGATGCCCCTAATTTGGGCTATTTGAATATCCGAAAAGCCTAAACTTTTCGCTTCAAGAATCGAATCAGCATCCAACGCAATCGCACGGGCTAATTCTCTCGCCCCCGTGTTTATAGTCTCTATCTGATTGAGATACCACGGATCAATTCCGGTTGCCGCGTACACTTCCTTGATTGTTGCACCCAACCACAACCCTTGCTGCACCTGCTTTAAACGAAATTCTGTTGGAATCGCCATGGAGCGCAGCAGGGCTTCTTTGGAGAATTCTGCAACGTCAGTTGGAAATGAGAATGGGGCTTCTTTGCGCTCCAGCGAACGCATCGCTTTTTGCAAGGCTTCGGGGAATGAACGGCCGATAGCCATCGCCTCGCCAACGCTCTTCATAGTCGTTGTCAGGCGCGGATCAGCATCGGGGAACTTTTCAAAAGTAAAGCGTGGCATTTTTACAACAACGTAATCTAAGGTCGGCTCGAATGATGCAGGCGTTACCTTAGTAATATCATTTTGAATCTCATCTAACGTATAACCTATTGCCAATTTGGTAGCAATTTTTGCAATGGGAAAGCCCGTAGCTTTTGAGGCTAAAGCACTCGAGCGCGATACTCGCGGATTCATTTCAATGACAATGATTCGACCATTTTCAGGATGTACAGCGAATTGAATATTGCAGCCACCTGTATCAACGCCAACTTCACGGATGATAAGAAGAGATAGGTTTCGCAACTTCTGGTATTCGACATCCGTCAAAGTCATCGCTGGCGCTACGGTAATTGAATCACCTGTGTGTACGCCCATCGGATCTATGTTTTCGATACTGCATACAATGACAACATTATCTTTGCGATCCCGCATAACTTCTAGTTCGTACTCTTTCCAACCAATAATTGATTCCTCTAGCAAAACCTCAGATGTCGGGCTATGTCGAAGGCCGGCGCCAGCAATCTGTTCAAGCTCTGCCTTCTCAAAAGCGATACCTGAACCTAGGCCACCCATGGTGAAGGAGGGTCTAACAACCACTGGGTAATTAAGAATCTCTGCCGCAGTAAAACACTCATCCATCGTGTGACAAATAATTGACTTAGAGGATTCTCCACCTACCTTTGAAACGATATCTCGGAACAATTCACGATTCTCGCCTCTCTCGATTGCGTCGACATCTGCTCCGATGAGCTTTACATTAAATCGTGCCAGAGTCCCGCGCTCGTGAAGGCCAATCGCCGCATTGAGAGCGGTTTGGCCACCAAGGGTTGCCAGAACTGCATCTGGTCTTTCAATTTCGATAACTCTTTCAAGGAACTCCGGGGTGATCGGCTCTATGTACGTTGCATCCGCAAATTCGGGGTCAGTCATAATTGTTGCTGGGTTGGAATTAACCAAAATCACGCGGATGCCTTCTGCTCGTAGCACACGACAAGCTTGCGTACCAGAATAATCAAATTCGCACGCTTGCCCAATAACGATTGGACCGCTGCCTATCACAAGAACACTTTTGATTGATTGGTCTAATGGCATTAGTGGTTCACCGGATTCTTTTCCATTAGCTCGATAAAACGGTCAAATAGATACGCCGCATCATGCGGGCCAGCGCCTGCTTCTGGATGATACTGAACACTAAATGCAGGTGCGTCCAGTAACTGTAATCCCTCGATCACGTTGTCATTAAGGCTCACATGCGTTACCTCGCCATGGCCATAAACCGTGGTGAAGACACCTTCTAATGGCGCAGTCAAAGCAAATCCATGATTGTGCGCTGTTATTTCAACTTTCTTGGTGGTTCGATCCATTACAGGTTGGTTAATGCCACGATGACCAAATTGCAATTTGTATGTTGAAAAACCTAAAGCTCTGCCAAGAATTTGATGGCCAAAGCAGATTCCAAATATTGGCATCCTTGACTCAAGCAACTGTCGAACAATCTCCACCACGAAATCCATTGTCGAAGGGTCGCCAGGGCCATTCGAGATAAAGACTCCATCTGGTTTAGCGGCAAGAATATCTTCCACGGTTGAGTTATAAGGCATCACATGAACCTCAACTCCACGTTCGGCGAGAGAACGAGGTGTAGCTGATTTGATTCCTAAATCCAGAGCCACGACAGTTAACTTCTTCTCGCCCTTAGCCTTGACTATATAAGTTTTGGGTGTCGAAACATCAGCAACTAAGAATGCACCTGACATGGCGCCACTCTTTCGTACCTCAATCACCATTTCCTCACGAGAAAGCTCTTGCCCTGAAAAAATACCGACTCGCATAGCTCCGCGTTTTCGCAAATGTCGTGTGATCGCGCGTGTATCGACTCCTTGAATACACACGATGCCTTGGGCAATTAATTCATCCTCTAGAGAACCTTCACTTCGCCAATTACTAACAATTGTAGAAGGATTTCGAACTGCGAAGCCGGCCACCCAAATTTTGCTTGACTCATTATCTGCCAGGTTAACTCCAGTGTTGCCGATATGAGGAGCAGTCATAATCACGACCTGCTTATGATAAGAAGGGTCCGTCAGCGTCTCTTGGTAACCGGTCATGCCGGTGGCAAATACCGCCTCACCAAATGTAATTCCCTGAGCAGCCCAACTCTTTCCTTCGAAAATGCGTCCATCATCAAGAACCAGAAATGCTTTAGGCATTGTTTCCTGCCTTCACTAATCGTGATTCAAGAACTGTTGGAACTCCATTGAAGAAAGTCGCAACAATTTTCCCCGGTAATTCCATGCCATGAAATGGTGTGTTCTTGCTTCGCGAAGAGACTAAATCACGATCTACTCGCCAGGATTGGTTCGGATTAATCACCGTAATATGAGCAGGTGAACCTAGCGTGATGCCTTGACCTTGAGCACTGTATCTTCCAATTCTCGCCGGAGCGGTGGACATTCTTTCCACTAGCGTTTCCCACGTCATCAAAGCAGTATCAATCATGGTCTTTTGAACAATAGATAGGGCAGTTTCGAGCCCAATCATTCCAAAGGCTGCATTTTGCCATTCGCACTCTTTATCCTCTGCCGGATGCGGTGCATGATCTGTCGCCACAATATCAATCGTTCCATCTGCCAAACCTTCGCGCAATGCCATAACGTCTTCTTCTGTACGCAACGGAGGATTAACTTTGAAAATAGGGTTGTACGTCTTGGCCATTTCGTCAGTAAGAAGCAAGTGATGGGGAGTTACTTCGGCGGTCACTTCAATTCCTCGAGCCTTTGCCCACCTAATAATTTCTACGCCGCCGGCTGTGGTTACATGGCAAATGTGTAGACGTGACTTGACGTGATCAACTAAGAGAACATCGCGAGCGATAATTGCTTCTTCGGCAACGGCTGGCCAACCTTTTAGTCCAAGGATGGAGGAAATAATTCCCTCATTCATCTGCGCACCTTGAGTCAACGTTGGTTCTTGTGCGTGCTGAGCAATTACGCCATCAAATTGTTTGACATACTCAAGAGCTCTGCGCATCACCATTGGATCAAATACGCAATTTCCATCATCACTGAACACGCGTACTCGAGCAGCCGATTGCGCCATCGCTCCGAGTTCGGCCAGGGCTTTTCCGGCGATCCCTTGAGTTACCGCACCAATGGGGAAAACATCTACTAGGCCTGCACTTTGACCAAGGCGATAAACCTGCTCTACAACTCCCGCGGTGTCAGCCACAGGGAAAGTATTCGCCATAGCCGAGACAGCAGTAAAACCACCTTTTGCCGCGGCACGTGATGCTGAAAGGACCGTCTCGGAATCTTCACGTCCTGGTTCTCTCAAGTGAGTATGTAGATCAACGAGCCCTGGCAAAATCTTGCAACCCGCTACATCAATCTTTGAAGCTATTGTTAAGTCAGGGTGAGAGATGTTTTCGCCAATTCCAACAATTACACCATCGGAAATGAGTACATCTGCTCGCTGATTACTGGCTAGCGTTCCGCCTGTTAGAAGATATTTAGTCATGCGAGTAACCCTCCCTGTTCTTGTTGCGCTCCAGCAAGGAGTAAATACAAGACCGCCATTCGCACGCTCACGCCGTTGGCTACTTGCTCGACGATAACTGATCTGGCGCTATCAGCGCACTCCGCAGTGATCTCCAGCCCACGATTCATAGGGCCCGGATGCATAATGATTGATGATTTCTTCATGAGGTTTAATCGATCGCGATTGAGTCCAAAGAAATGTGAATATTCACGTGCGGTAGGAAAGAAGAGATCCTGCATTCTCTCTTGTTGTACGCGAAGCATCATCACGGCATCTACATGAGGTAGTACCGAATCGAAATCGTAAGAAACCTTCACTGGCCACGTTTGCACACCCATCGGCAACAACGTAGGTGGAGCGACCAAAGTCACCTCTGCACCAAGCAGAGAAAGCAAGAGCACGTTCGAACGCGCTACCCGAGAATGCAATATGTCCCCCACGATTGCTATGTGCAATCCCTTAAGGTCCCCAGAAGTAGATCCTAAATGTTTACGAATAGTGAATGCATCAAGTAACGCTTGAGTGGGATGTTCGTGTGTTCCATCGCCAGCGTTAATCACGCTTCCGCCAATCCAATGAGAATCGGCAAGCCATTGCGCAGCCCCTGACGCTGAGTGCCTAATGATTACGGCATCAGCTCCCATCGCTTGCAGAGTTTGAGCAGTATCTTTGAGGGACTCACCTTTGCTAACGCTTGAGCCTTTGGCTGAAAAATTAATCACATCGGCAGAGAGACGTTTGGCTGCTGCTTCAAAAGAAATCCGAGTTCGCGTTGAATCCTCAAAGAATAGATTCACGATTGTCTTACCTCGAAGCGTCGGTAACTTCTTTACTGGGGCATCTGAGATACGTGCCAGTTCTACGGCGGTATCTAGAATCGACAGTGCATCGCCGCGATTAAGATCAGAGATTGATAACAGGTGTCGCATCAGGCACTCACCTCATCTTCAATGACCACTTCATCTACTCCATCGATCTCAGTCAAATGAACCTTGACTGATTGTGAGTGAGCAGTTGGGAGATTCTTCCCAACAAAATCAGCACGAATGGGCAACTCCCGATGTCCTCTATCTACCAAGACGGCCAGTTGAACGCTCTTGGGGCGTCCCATTTCTCCGAGCGCATCCAAAGCCGCTCTAATAGTTCGACCTGAAAAGAAAACATCATCAATAAGAATGACATGACGGTTCTCTATACCCGCCGGTGGAATCATCGTTGGCATCAGGGCCCTGGGGGCGCGCAAGCGCAGGTCATCTCTGTGCATAGTGATATCCAACGTTCCCACTGCAATTTCCGAGAGCGGAACCTTTTCAATTGTTGCAATAATTTGTGCAAGTCTTTTGGCTAAATGGGCACCGCGTGTGGGAATCCCCAGCAAGGTAATATCTGTAGCACCCCCATTGCGTTCCAAAATTTCATGGGCAATGCGAGTTAATGCGCGCGATATATCGGCGGCAGGCAGGGCGACACTCATTAATGCTCCTTCCCCGCCTCGCAGGACGGGTCTTAAAGGAAACTACTCGTGGAGCCTACCATGAGGGTTTTGCCAGTGCATGAAGGAAATGATGTGGATAACTTTTACGGCTTAATCAGCTTTCTTTTAGGCTCACCGTTATGACCGCTCCCGAAAGACTCACGCCCATATTCACTCAACCTTCAACCTATGACATAGCCGCGCGGTTGAGACTTATCCGCAAGTCCCGCCACTGGAGTCTGGGCGATATCGAACAACGCACCCATGGGCGGATTAAAGCGGTCGTCTTGGGATCATATGAAAGAAGTGACCGAGCTTTAAGTGTTAAACGAGCGATCGAACTAGCGGCGATGTATGAAGTCCCACTGTCGTATCTCTTATGCGCTCCCGGAAGTTCGCCCAGTACGAGTCAACCAATCTTCCGACTCATTGTTGACCTTAGGGCCATAAGCGCATCGACAGATAGTTCCGATGCGATGCTGACAACGGTGCAAACTTTTCTTGGATGGATAGCCGGTCAACGCAATGACTGGAATGGAGAAATACTCAGTTTACGCAAAGCCGATCTCGACAACCTAGCCTTACTCACCTTCTCCACTCAAGAGTCGATGACGAAATGGTTGGCGGACGGGAAATACCTTCTTACAGCGACAAATCGTCTTTAATGGAAGCTATACGGCCAAGGACTCCATGAATATATCCTGATGACTCGTCGGTGGATAGTTCTTTTGCCAAAGTCAAAGCCTCATCAATCGCCACTGGGTCTGGAATCTCATCAGCCCACAAAATTTCGTATATCGCTATGCGCAAAATATTTCGGTCGACCGCCGGAAGACGATCCATGTCCCAACCTTGAGCATATGTGGAAATTAATTCATCTATCTTTCTACGGTGTTCTTCCACTCCAGCGATAATGACCTTTGTGTAGTCACGGACCGGGCGTGCATCCGGCCCTTCTTCAATAACTAATCGAGTCGCAAGTAGATTTGATGCAACGGTGTTTCTCAAATCTGCCTCAAAGAGAAGATCCAAAGCGTGTTTGCGAGACTTACTTCGTGCGGACACTAGTTAGCGCGGCCAAGGTATGAACCATCGCGAGTATCCACGAGAACCTTCTCATCTTGTTTAATGAAAAGAGGAACCTGAATCTCGATGCCAGTTTCAAGAGTTGCTGGCTTGGTGCCACCAGATGAGCGATCACCTTGTAAACCAGGTTCGGTATAGGTAATTGTGAGAGGAACTGATGCTGCTAACTCAATGTATAAAGGATTGCCTTCGTGAACTGCAACGATTGCATCGGTATTTTCCAACATGTAGTTAACGGCGTCGCCAACTGTATCTGCAGAAATCGACGTTTGGTCGTAGGTTTTTAGATCCATGAAAACATAATCGTCGCCATCTTTATAGAGGTACTGCATTTCGCGCTTTTCTAAAATCGCGATTTCAATCTTCACGCCAGCATTAAATGTGCGGTCAATTACCTTGCCATTCATTACAGACTTAAGCTTGGTGCGAACGAAAGCTGGACCCTTTCCTGGCTTCACGTGTTGGAATTCAACTACATTCCACAACTGTCCTTCAATATCTAAAGTCATGCCATTCTTGAGGTCATTTGTTGACGCCACGATAAATCCAATCCATTGAGGTGCTACGTATTTAGCGACCACTTCCAGTGGCACAGGATACCTGCAATTGAGGGGTTACTTGTGCAGGAGTGTTTTCATAGCGTCTAGGGCCAAAATGTAGGAATTTGGGCCAAAACCTGCGATTGTCCCCTTGGCTATCCCTGAAATCACCGATGTATGGCGAAATTCCTCTCGAGCCATCGGGTTAGAGAGATGCACTTCGATAAGTGGTGATTTCAAAAGTTCTGCTGCATCACGAATCGCATACGAATAGTGAGTGAAAGCGGCGGGATTTATAATTACAGGCATCGACTTATCGGCTGCCTCATGCAACCAACCGATGATTTCTGCCTCTTCATTACTTTGGCGAACATCGACATCTAGGCCTCGCTCTTGTGCGCTCTTCTCAATAAAAGCTACCAACTGCGGGTATGAAAAATCACCATATATTGCAGAATCACGGATATCTAACCGAGAGAGATTTGGACCATTAAGGACGAGGATCTTCATTGCGAAATCCTCTCATATGTTTGCGTTAACTCCTGAGTTGATACCTCTTCCAAACGAAATGTCTTTCCGATATCCGAAATTCCTACAAAACGAAGCTGACGGCCACGTGATTTCTTATCTAAATAGAGTAATGGCAACAACTGTGCCCATGCATCGCGCGCGTAAGAGGT
>CAEZWO010000005.1_pt1 | contig 18867 bp, 18 predicted proteins | sample 7265011 | NCBI WGS metagenome assembly CAEZWO01 (sample SAMEA6813884, study PRJEB35770) | uncultured Actinomycetes bacterium | biome: Freshwater; feature: Freshwater reservoir; material: water | place: Czech Republic | collected 2015-11-04 | depth 0.5m m | reverse complement strand
TTCAAAACTCCTATAGGTCTCACAGTTGCAATCTTCTTGGGCCTATCAGCATTAGCGCATTTCATTGTCGCAAGTCCCAAGTTTTTCCCACGCTATAGCGCAGGGCTCTTGGAGAAAAGGAATTATTTCCGCTGGGTTGAATATGCCATTAGCTCATCGGTGATGATTGTTTTGATTGCTCAAATAACTGGGGTAACTGAGATTGCAGCGATCGTTTCCCTTTTCGGCGTCAATGCTTCAATGATTCTCTTCGGCTGGTTGCAGGAAAAATATGAGAATCCTGGAAGTGGTGGATGGGTTCCTTTTATATTTGGATGCATAGCCGGCATCGTGCCGTGGATTGCATTGTTCTTCTACGTCTTCTCCATCGGTGGCCCAGGCGGTACATCGGCTCCAGGATTTGTCTATGGAATTGTCTTTTCGATCTTCTTGCTCTTTAACTCATTTGCACTCGTGCAATGGCTGCAATACAAAAGAGTTGGCAGATGGAACGACTATCTACGTGGTGAGCGAACCTATATAACTCTTTCATTGGTAGCAAAATCTTTGCTAGCTTGGCAAATATTCGCAAACACACTTATCCCTTGATTACGAAGCGGCAATAACCTTTTCGATCTGACCTGAATGATCCTTAGGGTGATTTGTGTAGCCCTTAAGCCAGCGAGCAATTGTGTATTCGCCTGCTTCTGAATGAACGCCATGTCGATCAAGATCTCCCAGAGACAATCTCTTAATGATGTCCAACGATCCTGCGCGAACGGCTTTATACACTGCTAACGAATTCTCAATCGGTAATTGGGTATATCCCAAAATGGCATTCTCAGACCATGCACCTTCGTCATATCCTTGAATGGATGAACCGAGAGGTTCGGCAACGAGGCGACGAAGTCGTGCATAGGACTGCGCCTCACTATCGGCGAGGTGGTGAATTACTTGGCGCGGAGTCCACTCCCCTGGCATGCTCTTATCAAGGTCAGCAGGAGAAAGTTTGGCAACGAGGTCTGTGAAATATTTAGTAGCGGCTTCGTATTCATTGGCATAATCGATGATTTCCATACGATTACTCTATGAGTAAATTAGAGAATTATCCTGCTCTAAAGGTCCTCAAATCACTCATGCGTCCCCAGTAGGCGTGTTGGCATCAAGGTTATTTTTACGTGGTTTATCGTTGCACCTATACCCGCTGTATCAGGATCCCATTTGATGGATTGAATCAGGAGAGTTATGAAGCTGATTGAGATGCCTCATGGAATCCTGGATCTGATGCATCGGATTTCAGAGCGCGTGACTCCCACACAAACTCAACGCGCTCATCAAATCCTTTCTCGTTTTTTCGCAGATATTCTCCAGCCGCTTGAAGACTCTACAGTTTTCGTAATGACAGGTGATATTCCAGCAATGTGGCTTCGTGATTCCACTTGGCAAGCCATGCCACTCGTTGGAGCATCAAAAGAGATAACTACTTACAATCTATTGGCAGCAATTTCTCGCAGACAGTCTGCCTACGTATGCATCGACCCCTATGCAAATGCTTTCAATCCAGCACCGACACAAAAGGATGAATCGAAAGAATTCGATGGTCAGAGTCCGTGGGTGTTTGAGAGGAAATACGAACTTGACTCTTTGGCTGCTTTCTTAGACTTAGCACTCCGCCTTGCAAGAGTTTCTGGCCGGAATGAACATTTGCAGGGACAGTTCGTTGAAGCGGTGGAAAAAGTAATTGAGGTCATCAGCACCGAACAACATCATGATTTTGACTCATACAAACTTTCACGAGAAGGCAATCCTTTACATGATTATTTATCTCATAACGGTCGAGGCGCGCCAGTCGGCTACACGGGAATGTCTTGGAGCGGCTTCAGGCCTAGTGATGACGCATGCGTTTTTGGCTATCACATTCCATCCAATGCTTATGCAAGTCTGGTCCTGCAGCAACTCAGTGAATTAAATGAGTCAGTCTTTCCATATGCTGTTCTCAAAGAGCGTGCCAGAATCTTAAGTGTTCAAATCAAATCGGGTATCGAAGCATTCGGTGTCGTGGAAATAGATGGAGAATCGATCTGGGCGTACGAAGTGGACGGACTCGGAAATAGAGTTCTCATGGATGACGCCAATCTTCCAAGCTTGCTTTCCCTTCCCCTATTGGGATGGTGTGATGCCGACGATGTGCGATATCAAGCAACACGTAAATTTATCCTCAGTCTCGAAAATCCGTACTTTTACCAAGGTTTGGTCGCTCAAGGAATTGGAAGTATCCATACCCCTTCCAATCGAGTCTGGCCTATTGCTCTGGCTATTGAAGCAATCACTAGTGGTTCGACCTCGCACATGCAGTCGACTTTACAGCTACTGGAAAATACAGATGCTGGAACTGGAAATATGCACGAATCATTTGATGTTAATGACCCTACAAAGTTTTCGCGAGAGTGGTTTTCTTGGGCCGACATGACCTACCTTCTCCTTCTGCTTAAGTCGGTGAAGTTGGCATGAAGTCATCATTTTGGTGGTCAAATGCAGTGGTGTATCAGATTTATCCCCGTTCATTTTTTGATAGCAATGACGACGGCGAGGGAGACCTAAAAGGCATCTCGGAGAAACTTCCCTATGTGCGAGACCTCGGAGTCGATGCGATCTGGCTCTCCCCTTTTTATTTATCTCCTAATCGTGATGGCGGATATGACATTGCAGACCCCAGGCAAGTTGACCCTCGATTTGGGACCTTAAAAGATGTCAAAGAACTCATTGATAAGGCTCACGCCCTGCATTTAAAGGTTATCTTCGATGTTGTTCCTAATCATTTCTCCGACCAGCATCACTGGTTTCAAGAGGCGCTAGTAGCTCCTTCTGGTTCTGCAGAACGCCAACGCTTTCATTTCTATCCAGGCAATGATGCTCAGCATCCGCCAAATAACTGGATATCACTTTTTGGCGGTCCTGCGTGGACTCAAGTTGATGACGGAGAATGGTACTTACATCTATTTGATTCATCGCAGCCGGATCTTAATTGGAGCAATCCGGAGGTACGTCACGATTTTGAGAAGACGCTTAGATACTGGCTTGATTTGGGAGTAGATGGTTTTCGCATTGATGTTGCGCATGGATTGGCAAAAGAGAAGATTCAGAGCGATCATCCCAATCCTCAAGAATTGAGTGACGCCCTCCGACTAGATGTGAAAATGGAAGTCGACAAACGAAATTCATTACTTGCTTCTGTTCCATACTTTGACAGAGAAGGTGTCCACGAAATTTATCGAGAATGGAGGAAGGTTTTCGATACATATGAGAAACCAATTCTTTCCGTTGCCGAAGCATGGGTCCATCCGCCAGCGCGTGCGCTTCGATATATTCGATCCGATGAGTTGCGGCAAATATTTAACTTTGATCTCCTGATTGCTCCATTTGATGCTCAAATTCTTTATGACTCCATTTCATCGACGCTCACTCTCTTTGAGACGATAGATGCCCTACCGACATGGGCGCTGAGCAATCATGATTCCCCGCGATTAGCATCACGCGTTGGTAGCGAGCCATCGGCGCGTGCACTTGCGCTAACCGTTATGGCGCTTCCTGGTTCGATGTATATCTATCAAGGTCAAGAACTTGGCTTACCCGATGCACATTTAGAGGATTCAGAGCGAGAGGATCCCGTCTTTATAAGAACAAAAGGTAAGCAACTTGGACGAGATGCGGCACGAGTTCCATTGCCGTGGCGCAATGGCAACAAATCTTTTGGCTTTACACGAGGCAAACCATGGCTCCCAATCCCACCCGAGTGGGATGGTCTCACTGTTGAATCTCAAGAGAAGAATCCGTCAAGTTCATTGGCTTTCTACCGACGCATAATTGCGCAACGCTCACTCTTGAACAATCAAGAAAGTGATTTTCATTGGCTAGCCGGTGACCTTTCACATGGACTCTTGGCATTCCAGCGCGGAAACATCTCGGTCTATCTCAATACTTCGCCACTTGATGCCACTATTGAACTCAGGCTAAGTGAAAAAATTCGCCTCACATCTCATTCGAATAATCAGATCGTTGATTCACTTCTGACCTTAGTTTCAGGTTCTTGTGTCTGGCTAGAAAAATGATTTCTCACTTAATTTTCTAGAATGAGAATCCTGGCCTGATTTTCTATGGGCCCTATTTCAAAAATGATCTTGCCTTCATGAACCTGCACATCGCTAACTTCGCCCTTCATCAGATCTCTCACTCTTGTGGTTGACTTAATATGCGACGAAACATATTCAAGGACTTTGCTGCCTCGTGCCCCTGGAAGAGTAAAACCCATCACGATTGATTCGAAACCTGGAGTTTCTAACGCAAAAGCCACTTGACGCTCTCCAGCCAATTCTCGCTCGGGTTGATTCGTTAGGTGAGCAACGCTCATTCCTATTTGGTGGCGCGGGCGAAAATGCTCAACATAAAGTGAACAATAGCGCGCCAGTTTCTTTTGAGATTTAGCGGAGAAATCTTCAAGTCGTTGACTTAGCCCAAAAGCACCTAACAAAGTTATTGCCAAAATAAAATCAAGGTGATCTGTGTCGCCAAGTTCGGCGACGGTGAAGTTTTGATGTACATGATCACCGAGCCATTGACTATCGCACCAAACTAAAAGTTGTTCTGCGGGAAAGAACTGTGAACTTGCCCAGAAACATGAAAGCGCATGCTCTGGCCAATCCGTATCGCTTGGAAAACCTACATCTACATGCTGTGATAGCTCCAGATCCCAACGCAATCCGCCAGAACTGCATGCCTCGACAATTACACCTGGGAAACGACTATGAAACTCATCTAAGCCTTCATACAGAGCGTTGATGTGGCGCAGGAGCCCATCATGCTCGTCATGACCATGGTCAACTCTTTGGCATCCTGCTCCCGGATCCACATTAAAATCAATCTTTATCCACGTCACTCCATAGGCTTCAACTAGATGAGCCAAAGACTTGAACGCATAATCGCGTGCACGCGGATTACCAAAACAGATATATCCCAAATCCTTAATTTGATCTCCACTAATTGACTGTGCCATGAAGGAAGGTTCCTGAATATTGAGTTGCGCTAACTCGCCTAGCGCTTCAAATTCAATCCAGATACCAAATTCAATTCCCAACTCGCGGGTCTTTTCCGCAAGTACTTCAATCCCTTCAGGGAAGCGCTCACTATTAACTAAGCCCCAGTCCCCTCGGAAATTGAACCAATGAGTGCTCTTATCAGATGGACCAAACCATCCTGCATCCATGACCGCAACATCCAGACCCACGCTGGCCGCCACTTTTGCATTTCGCAAGAAAGTCTCTTGATCGATCGCCACATCTTCATATGGCCACCATGTATTCCACTCCATTTTCATTTTTCGAGGTCCGCGATTTGAAATCTTTCTCATTGCACTAGTGAGTTGCCGAGAAGCCACGTGAACACCGGATGTGGAAATGCTTACGTATGCTTTAGGAAAATCACTGGGTTTAAGATTTCTGGGCACTTCATTGTTAAACGAGCTCAAACCGCCATTCACCCTCAGTGTCTGACCTGTCTTGCTAACTCCAATTTTCCAGTTTCCAGAAAACGCTATGGCAACAATTGCCGCGATTTCGCCATCTTCTACTATTACGAAGGGATGGAAACCTTTGCTAGATCGTCCTGCGGTGGTGAAGATTTCCACCGTTTCCAGGGCAGAAACAACCACCGGCGCCCACTCTGAACCCCAATCCGATTTCCAATAATGAATTCTCGTGCGGGACAGGTCGGGGAAAATATCCAAATCTATATCTACAGAATCGGGAGTGATCTCACCGATTTCGCTGACCGAGTATTCAAATACTCCCTCGGATATCTCCTGTCCACTCGTCATGAACTACCAATGCCGCCAGTTACTCCGCGAACCAAGAATCTAGAACTCATAGCCAGGAGCACCAAAGTGGGCCCAGCAGTAATACAGAGCGCAGCAGCAACGAGTGGCTGGTTGGAAACGAACCTGCCACCAATCGATGCTAGCGCTGGCGTTAATAGCCTCTGTGTTTGATCCGGTAGCAGCAAATATGCATAAAGGAGTTCATTCCACATGCCTAAGAATTGAAGCAAGGCAATAGTGGTTAAGCCAGCGATAGAATTTGGTAGGGCTATAAGGAAGAACGTTTTGAAAAATCCAGCGCCATCAATTCGAGCGGCCTCGATAATAGGGTCAGGAATTCCTTTAAAAGTGGCTTTGAGAAAAAATACTCCGAATGGGATGTTCGTCGCAATGTACACAAACATCAACCCAGGTAAGTGACCTACTAACTGAATTTTGGAAAGCAATAGGTAAATCGGAATAATCAAAATTTGACTAGGTAGAAGCATCACGGCAACGAAAGAAATATTGATTGCTTTGCTACCAGGAAAATCATACTTTGCTAATGCGTAACCAGCAATTGATGAAAAACTCAAAGAGATCAATAGACTCAATCCAACCACAAGGATCGTGTTACGAGCAGCTAAACCTAACCCGTAATTCTTGAATAATAAAGTGAAGTTTTCTAACGAGTATGCATCGGGCAATCCATAAGGATTCTTTGCGTAATCATGTAGAGATCTGAACGCCGTTATCAATACATATCCAAGCGGATAAAGAGTTGTTACAGCTAAAGTGGCGAGAATCAAAAAGATTCCGTGTCTAGCAGAGGAAATTTTCTTGGCCACTTAACTAATCCCTCGCTTTGCCAGTTAAATAGCGGCTTTGCGTCAGAGTAAGTGCAGAAATGATTCCGAAAACCAAAATCGCAAGAGCGGAACCTTGCCCCATATCGTTACTGGAGAACGCTTTCTGAAAAATCAGATAATCCAAAGTTGTTGTTGAATAGAGTGGCCCACCAGCGGTCATAACGAAAATGAATCCAAATAGCGAGGTAAAGGTGTACAAAATATTAATGATCGCCACAAACGCTAACTGACCTCGAATGCTCGGGACAGTAATGAAGCGTACTTTCTGCCACCAACCCGCGCCATCTACCTCTGCTGCGGAAAAAATATCAGGGTCTATGGCCATTAAACCTGCCAACAGAATGATTGATGCATATCCAAAGCCGGACCAAATCAGGGCTAATAGAACTACAAAAATAGCAGTGTTGCCCGAACTAAAAAAGTTAATGGGAGCATGATGCAGCTTGGCTAATCCGGCATTGACGGGTCCTTCAAAGGAGAATGCTGATCGAAACATTAAACCGATTACGGAAGTGGAAAGAACTGTAGGGAGAAAGAAAACTACCCGAAAGAATTTCCATCCAAAAATCTTTTCATACAATAGGACGGAACAGAGCGTCGCCAAAAGAATAACGAATGGAATCGCGATGAGGAATTTAAGATTAGTCACAAAGACTTGATGAACGATGGGGGAAGTGAAAATACTCAGATAGTTCTTTAGCCAAATAAATTTGAATGTCACTCCGTCAGTTTTATAAAATGAAATTCCGACTGCGTAGCAAATCGGTAAAAAGAGTAGACAGGCAACCACAAGAAACGCCGGCAACGTTGCAAGTAACCCGATGCGATTATTCTGTCTCGTCAAGCTTCCTTTTTTAGAAACGCCCCTACCCGACCTTTTCAGGTCAGATAGGGGCGCGACTGATTGAGTCATCTATTTATTTGGATGCCGCAAAGCCTTCAGCAAGCTGTTTGGCAGCTGCTGCAGGCGTAGTTTGTCCGAGAGCTACAGATGCATTCAGTTTGTAGAACAGATCACAGACCGGTCCAGGCATGATGTTATCGAAAGGATAAACTTGCAATCTCTTACGTACATCTTGTGCTTGTCCTACCAATAAAGGGTTAGTAATCACTGATGGATCTGCGTGAGTGTTATTGGAAGGTTCGGTCTGAGTTGTTGCTACGTACATATCCAAAGTACGAGGCTTGACCAAGTACTTCATGAAAGCAATTGCTTCAGACTTGTGCTTGCTGTAGTTAGTTAGCGCAACAGCAACGTTTGTTCCACCTGCAAGCATTCCAGGGTACTTTGAACCAGCAAGAGTTGGAATTGCGAACTCACCTGCATTAGATCCAAGTGCCTTGTAAATAGGGTCATTGTCCCAACCGCCATCAATAATCATCGCTCCCTTGCCGGATGTGAATCCATTGAGTCGATCGCCTTGTGAAACAGTCGTTGCATCCTCATTAGTTACGCCAGATGTGTAAAGTTTGGCGTACGCGGCGTAAGCCTGAACAACTTCAGGACTATTGATACTGACATCACCTGTATACATATCGTTGAAGGCGTTTGGACCAAGTAGGCCACCGACAAGTGATGCAATAACCCAAGCTCCTGTGTAACCCTCTAGGTTTGTTTCCCAGATTGGAGTCTTTACTCCTGCAGTTTTTAGCTTCTTAGCAAGAGCGAGGAAAGCTTCCCAAGTTTTTGGTGGCGTTCTCATGTCAATCTTATTAGCCGCCATGATTCGCTTGTCATAGAAGACGTAGAAATAGGAACCACCGCCGTATGGCAACGCAAGTAGGGCGCCATTAGGTTTGTAATCTGCACGAACGGTTCCAATACCCTTCAGGCGTGAAAGTTCACTTCCTGAGAAATACGAATCCAATGGCTCTAAGAATTGAGCAAAAGAAAGCGTTGACCCACCAGCGAAACCGATTTTGATGTCAGGTCCGTTTTTCGCGATAGAAGCAGCGCGGAACTGAGTGTCAGCAACGCCTCCATCGAGCTCACTGATTTTAATAGTGATATTTGGATGAAGCTTTTCATATGCAACTTTAGCTTTGTAGATAAATGATGTCTTTGTGTCTAAAGCACCATCTGCAAGGTGACCCATAAGACCTGGATCCCAAACAGTGAGTGTCACATTTTCAGCGGCGCTTGATGGCGCAGCCATATATGTAACGGCTGGAATAAGTGCAAGACTTACAACCAAGCCAATTGCCTTTCTCATTTGCTTATTCATGCCTAGCCTCCTAGTTGTGTTCACTGGTTTTATTGCCATATCGCTTGCCGTGATGTTCACCATCTGTTCCACATTTGCCGATGGTCCTGTGCCCACGCATATGCGGAAACAGTCCATCCTTGAAGCATTTGAGGAGGTTGGCAGACTCGATTAAATCCACTCCCGAATCCATCGGCGCTGCCTTCGATATCAATTACTTCCGAAGTGACCCACCCATGGAGAGGCGCATCGCTACGAAGTAATTCTGGGTATCCACCAATCGAATCCAGCGCAGATACAGTTCTTCCGATCAGTGCTGAAGCTTGCGCGTACAAACCATGACGCAACAAGCCTCGTCCAGCAAACACACCATCCATCGGCCATGCAGATCCAGTGTGATATCCACCAGGTCGATAGGAGGGGTGATTGCTGGAAAGCGTTCGTAAGCCCGCAGGTCCAAGAAGCTGCGGATCAGTGAGTGCATCGGCAATAACCATGCGATAGATCTCCCACTCGGGTCCGTCAAAAATAGACGAGTCCAGAAGTCTGCCTTGATTACTTGCTTGAGAATCTAGTGGGATTTGATTTCCTTGTGCATTTCTTTCCGTTGCAAGTGCAAAGCGATCCCCAAGCCACATGTGTTCAAGTAGTTTATTTCTTACTTCATGTGCAATTGTTTTCAATTCCTCCGCCGAAGTTGGCCAATCCAAATAAGGTCGGAGTAACTGAATCTGGGAAGCACCATAGAGTGCATCAAAATTCTCGGAAGCTGTTTCGATTGAAGCTAAAGAACCATTTCCAGCGAGCACGCCATCAGCGTGCATGTAAGAATCACCAGAATCTTTCCATACTTGGTTCTTGATTCCATTTGGATTAGACCTCTTAGACTCCATCAGACCTGAAGGAGTTTCAAGTCGAGCAATAATCCATCTAGTAGCCATAACAGCTCGTTCGGCAAGCGTTTTATTTCCAATTGGCAAATCGAGTAGCCCTGGTTCTTCTAGCGCTTCCTTGGCTAAAGCTCGAAGCCAGAGCGAGGTTGAATCAATCGATCCAAAATATGGAAAGGACCAACCTTCGGTCTCCATAATTTCGCGAGCTCGTTCATCACCGGGATCGCGCACTTCGTGTGCAATGCGTCCAGGCTCCTCTTCGCTTTGATTATTGAAAGCCGAACCTTGTGCTTCTGCAAGTGCGCAGATAACTCCGCGTCGCAATCCTGGAACACGCGCTCCAAGAAAATCAGCAATGACAAGTGAATCACGTCCAAATAAACAACGGTATAAATTCTGCTCACCTAGGCCCCGGTGGTGATCAAAAGCCACCGATGCGTAGGGAATGAGCCACGAGCCTCGATAAGCCAGCAACCATGGAATGGCAGTTTCAATGGGTGGTCGAAATCTTGGGTCAAATACTGGGTCACTTGGTGAAAGAATGAGACGGCGAGAGATTACTTTTTCCCCGCCCTTGATATCCGCATCAGACACTCTCAAATACCCATCTCTCCCATAGTGGAACAGCTGAAATCTTTACGAGAGCGTATTGATGTAAACGTTTCATTACAAGAGCAAAACGCAATGTAAATTTTTCATTCCATACCTACTAGAGAGCGGTATTTCGGATCACCAATTCTGGTGACAACTCCTCCCTCTTTAGCTCCTCAGAATTACTGCGTAATAATTCAATCGCCCGACGTCCACTGGCTTCAAAATGTCGACGAACAGCGGTGATTTCCATCTTTGCTGCCACGTCCGTATCCCCATATGAAATTAATGAGATTTGCTCTGGAATCTTCAGGCCAAGATTCGCACAGAGCTTAATGACATCAAGGGCCAACTCATCTGATGCGGCAAAAACTGCATTTGGTTGCGGATTGCGTAGGAGTTCATCCTGAATTTTGGAGACATAATCCGAGAGAGTGACATCAACTTGTAGTTCAGCCGTAATCGAATTCTTCGTACGGTCCAAAGCATCTCGGAAGGATTTCAGACGCAAGGCCGTAGACCTCTGGGATTTCTGCGAGCGATCTCCAACAAAAAGAATTCTCTGTTCTGTCCTAGCATTGAAATACTGTGCGACTGCTATGCCGCCGGTCGAATCAGATGACATTACCCGTGTGAATCGGTCGTCGTCGCTATCGATCAGAACTGCCGGAATGTTAAATCTATAGAGGTAATCGGCCACATCATCAGGGATATCAGCTGCCACGATGACAATTCCATCAATACGTTTGGTCACCGCAAGCTTCTTCACATGCTCAATAGAAGCGGGATTCTCGCTTACATCGAATAAAAGCAATTCATGTGGGACGGCCCTCAGCGCATTAATAATTCCACGCAACCGCTCTAAATCTCCTTGATGGGAATACATGCTCGTGAACACTGCAATTCTTAAAACGGAACGATCTCGCTCTAGAACTCTTGGTGCTTTGTAATTCAATGCCAATGCGGCAGCGAGAATCTTCTCAACAGTTTCTTTCTTAACGACTTCTGGGTGGGAAAAACATCGACTGGCCGTCGCAATACTTACTCCCGCATAGGCGGCAACTTGGTTTAGCGTTGCGTCTTTGCTCATTGAATATTTACCGTCAAAGAGACCTTACGGATCTGCTTAAGAGTCACCTTAAGAGTCTATGAGAAAAATAGAGAATTATCCTGCGTAGCCCCGAAGGGATTCGAACCCTCGTAGCTGGCTTGAGAAGCCAGAGTCCTAGGCCGCTAGACGACGGGGCCCTAGTGAATTGCATGCCCCTTTAGAGCACGGTGAATCATAAGCCCCACGACTGCTTGAAACCAAAAGAGCTCAGCACTGCCCCTGACGCCGAGCGCGACTACATCGGAATTATTTCGAAAACCCTGACGCCGGCCTTATTTGGACAGCCCTTTGCAAGTGCGACAGCGGCATCCATATCTAGTGCATTAATCAAGGTATATCCGCCAACAAAATCAGACCACTCGGTGATGTCTTTTGCTCCACTCGAGGTCACAATCTTTCCTCCATTGAATTCACTGCCCATATCGGCCACATGCGGGGTGATGGCGGTAAACCAACTCATCCATGCCTCATTGGAATCGACCTCATTGCTGGCATTATAAATAAACATAAACTTTTTCATTCTCTCTCCTTTATTCGCGGCAACCGACACAGCAGGCGTTGCTCGTTGCTCAATAAAGTAGAAGTTGAGAAAAATTCCGTCAAGGATAAATATGAGATTTTTGAGGTGAAAGGCAAAGATCAGGGGGGAACTATTGCTGGGGTACCAGGACTCGAACCTAGACTTACTGAACCAGAATCAGCAGGGCTGCCAATTACCCCATACCCCAATTACGCAGGCGCAACGATACCGTAGAAACTAGAGCGCGAGAGCCGCAGAAATGCGCTCCAATGATGCACTTTTGCCCAGTAATTCCATTGACTCAAACAATGGTGGCGACACAGTGCTTCCCGTGACAGCGATACGGACTGAACCAAAAGCAATGCGAGGCTTGAGGCCCAATTCTTCAATGAGAGATGCCCTTAGCGCGGCCTCAATAGTGTCATGAGTCCATTGTGTCAGCGGTGTTAGCTCGGCAAGGGATCTCTTAAGTACATCCTTTGACGCAGCATCAGTGACCTTTGAAAGAGAATCAGCTTCTACCGCGAAGTTGGTTGCAAAGAGGAATTTCAACATTGCAGGTACTTCACTCAGGCGCGTGATGCGCTCTTGAATAATCGGTAGCGCTGATTTCACGAGTGCAATTTGCTCATCAGTGCCAGTGATGACTTGGGCCTTGATCATAAATGGCAGCACCCACGTCAAGAATTCATCAATAGTCAGTGCGCGAATTTTATCTCCGTTAATCGCTTCTAACTTCTTCATATCAAATCGAGCAGGAGAACTATTGACACGTTCTACGGTGAAGAGCTCGGTCAATTCTTTCATCGTGATGTTCTCGCGATCATCTCCTGGTGACCAACCAAGTAGTACTAGATAATTACAAATAGCCTCTGGCAAGAATCCAGCATCGCGGTACCAGGCAATAGAAACTTCACCATTTCGCTTGGATAACTTGGCATTGTCTTGGCCCATAACAAAAGGCAAGTGAGCAAATATTGGGTAATCCTCAAGAGCAACGCCCATGGCTTGATAGACGCGGATCTGTCGAGGAGTTGATGAAAGTAAGTCTTCTCCGCGCAATACGTGGCTGACCTTCATCATGATGTCATCAACTGCAACGGCAAGTGTGTAGAGAGGTGATCCATCACCTCGTACTAAGACGAAGTCTGGAACGAATTTATGTTCGAAAGAAACTTCACCGCGGATGGCATCGACGAATGTGGTACTTCCATCGGGCATGCGCATACGTACAACTGCGTCGCGACCTTCTGCTTTATATGCAGTTACCTGCTCTGGAGAAAGATCACGACACTGACCGTCATAGCCTGGTGCTTCATTGGCTGCGCGTTGTGCTTCCCGGCGCTCTTCTAATTCAACTGATGTGCAATAGCAGTGATAGGCATCGCCTTGATCAAGAAACTTCTGCGCCCAATCTGCATAGAGATCTAAGCGTTGTGACTGCAGATACGGACCGTATGGACCGCCCACTTCAGGACCCTCATCCCAATCGAGTCCGAGCCATCGCAATGTATCCAACGCTGCGGCAATGTATTCATCGGTAACGCGAGTAGTGTCGGTATCTTCAATTCTAAAGATGAACTTTCCGCCTGTGTGTCGGGCATATGCCCAATCAAAGAGTGCCGTACGAATATTTCCTACATGCAGATCACCTGTCGGTGATGGGGCAAAGCGAACGCGAATTTCTCTAGCCATGAACGCTCACCTTATTCGTTAGTTCGCCAAGGCCTTCGATGGCCACGGTAATCGAGGAACGCTCTGGCATTGGGCCGATTCCTGCAGGTGTACCCGTCAAAATAACATCGCCCGGAAGCAAGGTCATGACTTGAGATACAAAATTAATAATCGTAGGAATATCAAAAATCATGTCTGATAATTTTGCCGATTGTTTGATTTCCCCGTTGAGTGTTGCAGTGATCTTCTGGTCACCAGGTGTGAAATCAGTATCGATCCAGGGTCCCAGTGGACAGAATGTGTCAAAGCCCTTGGCTCTGGTCCACTGACCATCCTTTTTCTGCAGGTCTCGCGCAGTTACATCATTTGCAACCGTGTAACCGAAAATCACATCATTGAATCGCTCTTTAGGAACATCTTTGCAAATGCGGCCGATAACAATTGCCAACTCTGCTTCATGATCCACACGATCACTCATTGCAGGCCAAGCGATTGTGTCCCCTGGGCCAGCCACGGATGTATTGGGTTTGAGGAAAATTACTGGCTCGCTCGGAACCTCGCCGCCCATTTCCTTGGCATGATCTGCGTAATTCTTGCCAATACATACAACTTTGCTACGAGGCAGAACGGGAGCAAGTAAACGAACCTGCTGCAGTGGAACACTCTTGCCATTAGGAGTAATGCCCGCATAGAGCGGATCTCCTACAAGAACAGCAATCACATTGTCTTCGTTAATCAAACCAAAGAGAGGATCGCTACCAAGGCCTAGTGATGGGTCGGCTCCACCAGGAGAGAATCGAACGATGCGCATCGGGCAAGGATATCGTGCCTTAGAGCGCGCTAATTTCACCACTCTGCGCGGTAGAAACTTCGCGAACAACCAAGACACTACTGATTCTGCGTCTGCGACCTATTGGTCGCTCCGCAGTGATGCTCCAGCCTTGCAAACTGATGGTGCTTCCAGGGATAGGTACTCGGCCCAACTTCTTTGCCATCATTCCGCCGATAGTGTCGACATCGTGATAATCAACTTCGGCCACAGTAATCCCAAGTTCTTGCGCAAGATCTTCGACATGAATTCCAGCTTGAGCGCGCGCTTTATCGTCAGTGAGCCATGTAAATGGCTCTTCCCCATCATCGAATTCATCTTCAATTTCTCCAACAATCTCTTCCAAGATATCTTCGATGGTGATGATTCCAGCAGTTCCGCCATATTCATCGACAACAATTGCTAAGTGAATCTGGTCGCGCTGCATCTCTTTTAACAACTCAGCGGCCATCTTAATTTCAGGAACAAATGTTGCAGAGCGCATGTGTTGCTCGACGCGCTCACTTTGTTCTGAGTCGTGATGGTCAAGAGTGCGCTTTGCTAAATCCTTAACATAAGCAAGTCCAATGATGTTATCGATATCTTCACCAACAACAGGAATTCGAGAGAAACCAGACCTCAACGCCAGGGAAAGTCCTTGGCGCAGAGATTTATCTTTTTCAATCCAGACCATCTCGGTACGAGGAACCATGAGTTCGCGTACCAGAGTGTCACCTAACTCAAATACCGAGTGAATCATTTCGTGTTCATCAGATTCCACAAGACCGCGCTCATGAGCTTGATCCATTAGATCGCGAAGTTCGGCCTCATTGGCAAATGGTCCTTGGCGAAAGCCTTTACCAGGAGTTATCGCGTTTCCAATAGCAATCAAAAGCATCGTGATTGGTGCCAGAAAAGTAGCAAGGTAGAAAGCCACTACGGCGCCACTTCGCGCCCAAGAATGTGGATTCTGTTTACCCAGAGTGCGCGGTCCGACTCCAACAATGACGTATGAAACTACAACCATTATTACAACTGTTAAAAAGAGTGCCATTCCCCCATCAAAACGGTCCAGCATGATGACAGCCAAAAGCACCGTTGACGTTAATTCTGCGGCTTTCCGAACAAGTAATACAACATTGAGATAGCGAACTGGATCTTGGCTAACTCGTCGTAGAAGTCTTCCGCCTTTACGATTTTCTAGCTCGTCAATCATCACACGTGAAATAGAAGTTAGAGCGGCTTCACTACCTGCAAGAAAACCAGCAAATGCCAAAAGAGCAACAATGATTAAGACGAGCAAACCGGTCATGAGCGCCACCGTGAAACTAGATCTTCTTGTAGCGCGAACATTTCTTTCTCCTCTATGTCAACTGCGTGGTCGTACCCAAGAAGGTGGAGCAATCCGTGAACACTCAATATTGCAAGTTCGAATTCAAATTCATGCCCGGCAGTTTCAGCTTGTTCTTGCGCAATGCTTGGACAGAGCACGATATCGCCAAGGATTGCAGGCCCTTCGTGGTTCGGGCGAATTTCATCCATGGGAAATGAGAGAACATCCGTTGGACCTGGCTCATCCATCCACTTGATATGCAACTCGGTCATTTCTTTCTCATCGACCATGAGGACATTGAGTTCGCACTCGTCATGAAGACCAAGTTGCTCCATCGCAAAGGCCAGCAGTGAATCAATCCCTGCAGCTTTGCAATCAACTCCAGAGCGGTTGAGAATATCTACACTCATCTTTTAGTCACCTGTTAGCCACCTGTTAGCCACCTGGACGAAGCTGGCGAGGCGTCTGTTGCTCTTGTATCTTGGCTAAACGAGCATCATCAAATTTTCCATATGCCTCAACGATTTCGCCGACGAGGCTATTTCGAATGACATCTGTTGGGGTCAACTCAATGAAGGAAATATCTTCGAGGTCGCCCAAGATTTCACGGATAACTTTTAAGCCTGATTTAGCTCCATTAGGCAAGTCAATTTGGGTCACATCCCCTGTCACAACCATCTTGGAACCAAAACCAAGTCGAGTCAGGAACATCTTCATCTGCTCGGGGGTCGTGTTCTGTGCTTCATCCAAGATAATAAATGCATCATTCAAGGTTCGACCGCGCATGTAAGCCAATGGGGCAACTTCAATAACACCGGTCTGCATAAGTCGTGGGATCGAATCCTGATCGATCATGTCGTGCAATGCGTCAAATAACGGACGAAGGTAAGGGTCGATTTTTTCAGAAAGTGTTCCGGGCAAGAATCCCAAGTGCTCCCCTGCTTCAACTGCAGGACGAGTCAAGATAATTCGGTTTACTTCTTTTGCCTGCAAAGCTGCAACTGCTTTTGCCATTGCAAGGTAGGTCTTTCCTGTACCGGCAGGACCGATGCCGAAAGTAATAGTGCACTCATCAATTGCATCCACATAATGTTTTTGGTTGGCAGTCTTTGGTCTAATACTGCGACCACGGTTGCTTAGAATATTGAGTGAAAGAACTTCTGCCGGGTGCTCTTGCGGTTCTTGCTTAAGCATAGAAATTGCTCGCTCTGCAAGATCAATTGTGAGATTTTGTCCCGATCTAATAACGACCAATAACTCATTGAGTAGCGCTTCAAGTCGAAGCCCTTGCTCGGTATCTCCCGCAAAAGTGATTTCATTTCCACGAACAGTGATTGTCAGAGTAGGAAAAGCCTCTTCAATGACTCTTAGGTGTGCATCTGCTGGCCCAAGGAGTGCAACCATCGGAATAGCACTGGGTACGGCAAAAAGTGTTCTATCCATTGATCTCATTCTACGGGTTGGAGAGTTAACCTGGTGGCCAGGTAAATGAACGTCCGCCCAATAAATGTAAATGAGCGTGGAAAACGCTCTGTCCGACCGAGGCTCCGGTATTGAAAACCGTGCGATATCCGTCCAAACCTTCACTTGTTGCAATTTCGCCTGCGGCAGTGAAAAGTGCAGCAGTAATCACGGCTGACATTGCAGCCAGACCTGCCGCATTTTCAACGTGAATTGTTGGAACAAGAAGTACATGCGTTGGTGCCTGCGGCGTGATATCTCGAAACGCCACAACATTTTCGGATCGATAAATAATGTCGGCAGGAATATCGCCTTCGATAATTTTGCAAAATAGACAATTCGGATCTAAAGCCATGTCATCACCATATCTTCAAAGCTGAGTTCACGGCAGATACAGCTGCAATTCCTGCGTGAGCCGAGCGCAAGATTGGGCGTCCTAAGACTGCAACCTTTGCGCCAGCACCTTGTAAAAGCTCGAGCTCTTCATCAGTCAGGCCACCTTCTGGGCCAATAACAATTACTACAGATTTCGGATCAGATTTTGTGAGTATGGCTTCAGAAAATTTTCCGACTGCGCTTTCATGCAAGACGATGGCGATATCTGCGCTAGCAATGAAACCCAAAACTTCCTTGGTCGTGGCTACATCTCTTACTTCTGGTACCCAAAATCTTCGGGATTGTTTGCTACTTTCGCGAGCAGTAGTTCGTAGCTTCTCGACGCCCGCTTCAGCTTTTCCAATCGATCGCAATGACTGCCATGGAATGATGATGTCAACGCCAGATTCGGTAAGTAATTCGATCGCTTCTTTTGCTCGGTCGCCTTTGGTAAGTGCCTGAATAACTGTAATCGTTATCGGTAGCGCTCTTTGTGTGCCAGTTTCAACGACTACTGTCGTTATTGATTTTTTATCCACCTGGGTAACACGTACTCGTGACCAAGAACCTTTACCATCAGAGAGCAATAACTCTTCGCCGGGTTCTACGCGCAACACTCGCGCGGCATGATGACCATCATCTCCATCCATCACATAAATCTGACTTATTTCAATCGGCAGATTATCGACGAGGAATAGGGTGAGCATTAGCGCCCGAATAACTTGCTGAAGAAACCGCCATCATGGCGTTGCATATCGGATTCGCCTTCTTTTTCACCGCGTGATTTTGCAAATGCCGCCAGTAGTTCTTCTTGTTCTTTATTGAGTTTTGTCGGAGTGTGAACTTCTACATGCACTACCAAGTCACCTCGACCGCCGCCGCGTAAATGAGTCACTCCCTTGCCCTTAATTAGGACAGTGGCGGCGCTTTGAGTACCGGGCTTAATGACAACCGGCATTGGACCATCAAGAGTTTCGACAGAAATGGTTGTGCCAAGGGCTGCAGCGGTCATTGAAATTCCTAGCGCCAGATGCAAAGTATTGCCTTCGCGAACAAGAAACTCATGTGGAGTCTGAACAATTTCGACATACAAATCTCCAGCTGGGCCACCACCGGGACCGACTTCACCTCGGCCAGTCATTTGAATTCGATTTCCAGTCTCAACACCCGCTGGAACTTTCACTGAAATATTCTGACGCGC
>CAEZWO010000003.1_pt1 | contig 20646 bp, 18 predicted proteins | sample 7265011 | NCBI WGS metagenome assembly CAEZWO01 (sample SAMEA6813884, study PRJEB35770) | uncultured Actinomycetes bacterium | biome: Freshwater; feature: Freshwater reservoir; material: water | place: Czech Republic | collected 2015-11-04 | depth 0.5m m | reverse complement strand
TGCGGCCTTCCTGTTGAGCCACATACCTTTGCAGCAATTACTGATGCCGCAAAGACTTTCGAAAGCGCTGGCGCACTCGTCGAAATAATTCCGCCATTTTTCTCAGAAGAGGCGCTGCATGAATTGGATACTTTCTGGAGAGTCAGAGGTTGGGTTGACTACAACGCAATGCCAGCTGAGCGCAGAAAATTACTTCTACCTTTTATTATTGAATGGCTCAGTGCCGGAGAAAATGTAACGAGCGCAGAATTAATGCGATGCGTCAATCGCAAACTCGAAGTGCGAAAGAGCACGCAATTGGCAACTGAGAAATATGATTTCGTTCTCTCCCCCGTTTCACCGGTCCTTACCTACCCTGTGCATTGGGCAATGCCTACCAATGATCCTGCGCGAGCAATGGCACATATTGGATTCACTGTCCCTTACAACATGTCCGAACAGCCTGCCTCATCAATCAATGCAGGGTTTTCACCTGATGGGCGCGCCATAGGATTACAAATTTCGGGCCGTCGCTTTGATGACCTTGGCGTTCTACAGGCAACACATTGGTATGAAAATGCCCGACCTGCTCTGGCTAAACCTAATTGGGAGATACCCTCAAACGCAGACTCATACGGAGGAGATTTAGCATGACCCTTAAAACAGGAGCCACGAATTCACTCACCGATCTTGAAGGCTTGCGAGTTGGCCACCACACTGCAATGTCAGATGGTTACTTAACTGGAACTACCGTCATCGTGGGAGAGCCAGAGGGTTTCATTGCAGGAGTAGATGTACGAGGCGGTGCTCCCGGATCCCATGAAACAGATTTGTTAGACCCCATCAACTCAGTACAACGCGTTCATGCATTAGTCCTTGGTGGTGGAAGTGCTTTTGGTTTGGCAGCAATTGCTGGAGTGCAAGATGCCATGCGTGCTAAGGACTTAGGACTCACTGTCATGCCCGGAGTTATCGTTCCTATAGTTCCAGGGGCGATCATTTTCGATTTAGGTCGAGGCGGCACAGTTGCAGCAACTCCTGACGCCGCATTTGGAATTCGCGCATATGAAAATGCCATGACTAGCGCCGGCACTGAAAAAGTCAGAACCGGAAGTATCGGTGGTGGCACAGGGGCTATGGCTGGTGGGATTAAAGGTGGCGTGGGATCTGCAAGTGTTGTTTTAGAAAATGGCACAACCGTTGCAGCAATAATTGTTCTTAACTCTGTGGGATCTGCTATCAACTCTAAAACCGGTGAAATATATGGAGCCGCATACGGAGTGCCCGGGGAGTTTGATTCCCTAAAGAAACCATCTAAGGAAGATATTGAAAACGCTCCCCCTCATATTGCACTTCTTGACAACGGTCTCTTTCCTGAATCAATCTCGCTCAACACCACGATAGGTTTCATCGCTACCGATGCAACGCTTACAAAAGCCGAATGTAAGAAATTAGCCGGCATCGGACAAGATGGGCTGGCTCGCGCGATTCACCCCGTTCATACAATGTTTGATGGCGACACAATCTTTGGTGGGTCTACCGCTAAGCGCCCTGCACCTGACGCCCTTGAATTTCACCAATTATTAACCGTTGCTGCGGATTGTGTATCGCGTGCAATTGCTCACGCTCTTCTTGATTCCCACGCGGTAACCACACCTGCAATCACACTACCCAACTATTTAGAGGTCTATCCCTCTGCGCGATAACACTATTTAGTTGTTTAATGGGTACATGAACGAGAACTTGCCCGTGACTAAATGGAGCGCTAAAGAGTGCCGACGCGCTTTGGTTGTTCCTACTTCACTTGATCACAAATATTCACATGGAGTTATCGGGATGATTACAGGCTCTGCCCAATACCCTGGAGCTGCTGTCCTCACGACTCACGCCGCGATGGCTACAGGTGTTGGCATGATTCGGTTTTACCCTCCCAGCGAATACTGGGAATGGCAGGCGCTTAGAATGATTGATCAATTAGTTCTTGCGCGTTCTCCAGAAGTGGTAATTCACCCCGGAAAAGTTTCTGCATGGTTGCTGGGATCAGGGATTCCTGCAAAAGGTATAGGCGGATATAAAACTAGGTCGCGCCACCGAGATTTTAGGAAAGCTAGCAAACAATCCGTCCCAATGATTCTTGATGCCGGAGCTCTGTATCTCTCCGGTACTTTTTCCACGCCAACTCTAATAACGCCTCATGTTGGAGAACTTGCGGATTTACTCAACTCGCGCGGAATATCCGTCACATCCAGTGCCATCGAAGGTGACCCGAAGAAATGGGTACAGGTTGCAGTTGGAGTGCTTAATGTCAGCGTCTTACTTAAAGGCTCTACTACTTATCTTGCCGATGATGCTCGGGTAATCGAACTTCCCGAAGCAACGCCATGGCTAGCCACTGCCGGAACCGGTGATGTACTTGCAGGAATTATTGGCGCGCTCTTAGCCACAAATTCTGTTGCACTGGCACATGGAGATATAACAATTACTGAGATCGGCGCGACCGGAGCAATGATTCACGCAATGGCAGCGTATGAGGCATCTGCGGGCGGACCTTTTTCGGCATCAAGAATCTGTGATTTCATTCCTTCGGTAGTTAGGAAACTTTTTAGTTAGGAAACAGAAAGTCTCAAAGTTGTTAACCGTGTGGTCGGATTGCGACTAATCGTCCAATGTTCATCAGAGTAAATTGAGTAGAGCGCACTTCCCACGCCTGGGTTTATTAAATCTTTCCACATCCCATCGTTCACTACCTCGATAACTAATTCACCCGATGGTTCATTCTTAAGAACGATCGAAATACTAGTTGCCATCGCATGTCGAACAGCATTCGAAATGGCTTCTTCGATGACGCCTCCCAAATCTTGCGAGTTGCTCGATTCTGGTAGATGAGTAAATCCGGAGAGATCAGCAGTGATATCTACTAATGGTTCCCATAAACTCACTCTGTATTCAATTTCCTGCACGGCGCTCTTCTTTTCGAGAGGGGCTGCTTGGACTAACGAATCGAGTAACGCCACAGCCTGCTGAAGGACTAGATCCATCTCCTTCTCATCGCCTGAAGCCTGCGCTCTTTCGAGCATAAGCGCAGTTGCTAATAACTCGGCTCGAATTGGCCCATGTAATTGTTTTGCCCAATCTCTGGATACAGTAGCGATTTCAAGATTAATAATGTTCTGTCGTACGGATGTCATTTTAATTTGCTCTGAAAACACATCCATTGCACGTGCTTGTGAAATAAAAGAAGCTTTTCCTACATTGAAAATTACCTGTCCGGCAATGACAAAAAGAACCCAAGGAATCCAAGCCAATCCCGCAAAATGGGTTAGGTGCATAGATTCGCGAATGTGAAGTCTTTGTGAATAAAGGATGAGAAATACGACAAAAAGTCCGCATGCCCAACCAATGAAAACGGCAATTCCTGAGAAATTAGAACTTCTGAATATTTGATTAGCAATGGCTGTACATAGGAACATAACGATGAAAAAGAATACTGATGCAACGATTCCATCATGAAAGCCAAAGTTTCTGATCGTTAATGGCGCCAGAATTATGGCTGAGCAAATTGTCAACAGGAAAAGATTTATCGGTTCAGAATTTGTGCCAACTCTGAATGCGCGAAATAGTTTAGTCTCTTTACTCTTCCTATCTACTTCTTCTTCGGGCATATCCATCGCAAGGCTCATGAGTTCTTGGGAAAGCACCTGCAGGTCTTTCGTTGCTAACTCTTGGAGCACTTCAGAAGCGCGTGATTCTTTTCGCTCCTTCAATCGTTCTAACTTTAATAAACTAGATGATTTCTCCGCTGAAATCCCAAGGTCTCGTCGCAATTTTCCTTCAATCGAGACCCTAACCAGTGAGATCAAATCAGTTTGCAGTATTCGGATTCTTTCCTGATTTAAAAGATCATTTATAGAATCTTTTTCAAACTGCTCAAAACTCTTTCGCCCGGAGAGAATCACTGTTTCAAGCGGCAACCAAATCATGAAGGAGAAAAATCCGGCACTCAATCTGCCCCAAAGACTGATTGAGTAATCCATGGAAGTTAAAGGCAGAACATTTGCAACAATAAGAGCGTTAATTGCCCCTCCCAAGCCACTCAAGAAAAATAGTGGCCACCAGTGAGTAAACCTAATACCGAGCGAATCTTTTACCTCTTTTATGGAAGTCCAGAGGATCCATGTAAATAGATAACCAGAAAGATGGATCACTCCCCACAAAAGCGCATTATGCATCGTGGTTATATCTTGACGCTCTCCGAAAAGGCTCAATGGCAGTGCAACGCAAAAGAGTGGAAAGAATAGCCCTAAAGAAAATGTCGAGTCGCCGCTGATGGTCTCTCTAAGTTTGGCCAGATCTATAGGGGATTCGTTTTCTGACGTGGCGCCAATCTCCTCTGGCACTTTAGGAATTTCTACAATTCTTAGGACGCATAACGCGCGTGGAGTCCGCCATCAACCATCAAGTCTGCACCATTGATAAATGATGCTTCATCTGAAAGGACAAAAGTGACAACCTTGGCTATTTCATTTGGTTGACCCACGCGCCCCATAGGTTGTACAGAAACGGCATTCGCTGCGGCCTCAGGGAAGAGTTCGAAGTAACTCTTGAGCAGTGGCGTCATGGTGTATCCAGGAGAAACCGAATTCACTCGAATGCCATGCTTGGCTTCATCCAACGCTAAGTTGCGAGTCATGCCAACAATTCCATGCTTAGCAGCGGAGTAAGGGAAGAAGTTTGGAGTCGTCATGCGGCCATGGATAGAGGCAATATTTACGATAGAGCCTTTACCCACTTTTCGCATGTGCGGTAAACATAATTTAGCGAGATACCACGTTGATTTTAGATCGAGAGCGAAAAAAGATTCCCACTCTTCATCAGCATATTCAACGGGATCGGCATAGGAATTTCGACCAGCATTAGAAACTGCCACAGTTACTGGTCCAAAAGAATCAGTTAGTTTGTCAAAAGCCGATTGGAAAGTAGCAAATGTTGAAACATCGCCATGCTGAAACTGAACTTGGTGGCCTTGATCAGTTAGTAGTTTCACCAATGCAATACTGTGAGCGTCATCGATATCCACAAATGAAACGCGAGCGCCCTCTTGAACTGCGCTAATGACAATGGCTTCACCAATACCTTGAGCTCCGCCTGTGATGAGTAAATGTTCGCCTTTGAGTCTCATTTTTTCACGCTGACCTTGCACTAAGTCCACCGTCAACGGCCCAATCAGAGGCGTTTACGAATGAAGCATCATCGGATAATAAGAAGGAAACAACTTTTGCGATTTCGTGAGGTTCGCCCATTCGTCCCATAGGTTGTATCGACAAGCTGCGTTCTGTGCGACCAACTTCTGCATCTAGCCATCCCTGTGTCAGCGGCGTCAAAACATAACCAGGGGCAACAGTATTGGTGCGAATATTGTGCTGACCTTCATCAACGCCCAAACTCTTCATCAATCCAAGAACTGCCGACTTAGCGGCACCATATGGGAAGAAGTTTGGAAAGGTGAGACGCCCATGAATTGAACCAATTATTACAATCGCTCCCTTCTTGGCTATACGCATTGCAGGCAAGGCCAGTTTTGCAGTGAGCCAAATCGCCTTCATGTCTACGGCAAAAAACGCATCCCACTCTTCATCGGTCATTGTCACTGGATCGGCATATGAATTAACGCCGGCGTTATTTACGACTCCAGTAACCTCACCAAATTGAGCAACGAGTGACTTGTAGGCTCTCTCCAGCGCCTGAAAATCAGTAACATCTGCTTCTGCAAAAGCAACCGGAAAGCCAGCATCTCGCATCTCTTTAGCGAAGGCTTCTCCGGCGGGCACATCAATATCAACGAAAGAAACTTTCGCTCCGGCCTCTGCGCAATCCCTGACAATGGCTTTGCCAATTCCTTTGGAGCCGCCAGTAACGAATATGTGATTATTTGCGAGTTTCATAAGTCAGGACTTTACCTCTCTTGCCGCGGAAATAGCGGCGATAAATGAAGCGACATTTGACGGTATTGCTTGAATTCCACCCTTCAATAATGGGCCACCCAAACCGACAAAAGAAGCTCCGGCTTCAAACCACTGTGGAATCGACTCAACAGTCATTCCGCCAGTTGGGCACCATAGGCGACCCGGGAAAGGATCGCGCAGAGCTTTCAGGTGCGAAGGTCCATAGGTTGAGGCAGGGAAAAGTTTTAGAACATCCGCACCTGCCTCTAGTGCAATGCCAACCTCGGTTGCAGTCGCAATTCCTGGACAAGAGATTAAACCCGCGCTTTTTGTCGCCGAAATAACGTCAGGGTTGGTGTTTGGAGAGACAACAAAGCGCGCACCCGCATTATGGGCTCGCGTGACATCGGCGCTATCGACAACGGTTCCTACTCCTACGCAAACATCGGCCCGCTTGGCTAAGGATTCAATGATTGAAAAGGCACCTGGATTAGTAAGTGTGACTTCAATACAGGTGAGTCCAGCATCGACAATGGCATCAGCAATTTCTTGGCCGGTTGCTTGATCGTGCGCTCGAACAATTGCTACAGCACCAGCGGATTTAAGTCTGCTCAACACATCCATCAGCGTCCTCCCTGAGTCATCTGAGCAATTATTGCAGGGTCGGTACGTCCCTTAATGCCAGTTGGTAGGCCCGCCCAATCGCCAAAATGGCTAGCCACTCTGGCACCAGATACAGAACCTTGGATGATGGCATCCATTGCTGGCAAGCCACTGAGCAGTCCAGCGATCACTCCTCCAGTAAAAGCATCTCCCGAGCCCACTGGGTCTACTGCTGTAATTTTTGGAGGCGTAACTTCTGAGTAATTTCCATTTATTGAAAATCGAATCGGTTGGTCCGCGTTTGTCATGATCACAATTGAACATCCGCGGCCATGAGCGACTTCTATCGCTTTCCTTGGATCTGACTCTCCAAAAACAACTTCGTACTCGTCTTCCCCGCCAATCAAGAGCTCAACATCGTGGGCAAGGGGTTCTAAAACACTTCTGGCTTTCTCTACACTCCATAATTTTCGACGTATATTGAGGTCAAAACTCGCAGAAATATTATTCTGCCGTGCTGCTTGCAGCGCATGCTCAACGGCCCCTGCAGCAGAATCAGAAATTGCACATGTTATTCCAGTGGCATGTACCCACCGAGATTTCTTAATAACTTCTAAATCAATATCATTACGCGTAATTGTTGAAGCGGCTGCGCCCTTGCGCAAATATGTTGCTTCTACTGCTCGTGATGTTCCGGGATTGCGAATCATGGTGCCGGTAAATTCTGGGACGCGCTTGACCGCTGAAACATCTACACCTTCGGCTACAAAATCATTCAATATTGCAGTACCGAGTTCGTCATTGCCAAAGTGCGTATAAAAATGCGCATTCAATCCCAAGCGACTTACTCCGACCGCAACATTTCCTTCGGCTCCAGCGGTGCTTCTGGAAAAACTCTTTGCAGTGACTACATCATCTGTATCCGAGGCAAGAAAGAGCGCCATTGCCTCACCAAAGGTGTAAAGGTCAGGCATTATGCGTTGAAGAGTGTCGTCTTTTGTCCTTGGACGCCAGGTGAGGCGATAAAAATAAACCCTGCCTCTGGATGGACGTCAAGGTCAGTATTTTCACTTGCACTTGTAATTATTAATTGATCTAAATTCTCTCCAGCAAAAGCACAGGAAGTAATGCGAGGCGCCGGGCAAGAAATCTCCTCTAAGAGTTGGCCGCTCTTGCCATCAAAACAACGAACTGCAGATCCCATCCAGAAAGCAACCCAGATATTTCCATTTGCATCAGCGCACATGCCATCGGGTGATCCCATACTCTCTGGGAAAGTTACCAAAGTTCGTCGATTCTTAATATCTCGTTCTTCGACATCGAAAATATCTACACGATTGAGTGGAGTATCAATATAAAACATAGTCTTGCCATCAACCGTCCAATCAAGACCGTTGCTGATTGTTACATCTCCGAATAAGCGACGCATGTGTTTACCATCGCCACGCATTTGGTAGAACGCACCAGCATTTGTCTTAAAGTCATATGCCATGGTCCCTAGGAACAAGTCGCCACTAGGAGAAACTTTTGCATCATTCCAACGGACAACTTGCTGTTGTTTATATCCATCTGCGTCTTCACGAGTAGGCATGCCGTGCAAAGTTCCATCTGCATCTCTAAGAAGAGGTCCATTGGCAGTACCTAGGATTTCACCACCATTAACTCGAGGAATCGCAAAGCCAACATCTTCAGCGGTGTCGTATTCGGTCGTTGCCCCAGATGCCATGTGACGTGAGCGCACCTTCTTGCCATAAAGATCTACCCAAGTAATAAGTTCATTTTTTGGCCCAATTGCGGTCGGGCCTTCCCCTAATACGTTGCGGCGATCATCGAAGAGTTGAGCTTTCATAGGCTCAAAGACTAGCCCTTCAACGACCCGCTGAGTAGTCCTCGCAAGAAATAACGCCCTAGGAACATGTAAACCAAAAGAGTCGGGATAGAGGCCATAAAGGAAGCAGTCATATTGACCCCATAGTTAATCTGCATGCCTCCGGTAATGAAATTAAGCGCTGTCGTGGCAACCGCCAGGCTTGGTGAACCACCGGTGAGGAAAATTGCGAAGAGGAAGTCATTCCAAGCTGATGTAAATTGCCAAATAAGCACGACAACAAAACCTGGAATGGAGAGAGGCAACATGATGGAACGATAAATTCGAACCATTGATGCTCCATCAACACGACCTGCTTCAATGATTTCATCTGGGATTGCAGCGTAATAGTTACGGAAAATTAAAGTACAAATTGGGATACCGTAAACAACATGCGCTAAAACAAGAACGTAAATCGAACCCGTAAGTCCTACCGCTCTGTTGAATTGAACCAAAGGAATCATGATGGCTTGATATGGGATGAACATTCCAAACAAGAAGAGTGTGAAAACCATCTTGGATCCACGGAAGCGCCACTTAGCGAGAACATATCCATTAATCGAACCAATAATTGCTGAAATAATCGATGACTGCACGACGAAGAAGAGTGTGCGCATCATCGGCACACCTAGCGCTGCCCAAGCTTCTGGCCAGGTTGAAAGAGTCCAATGCTTGGGTAAATTCAAAGCATCAGGAAGATAAACGGTTGGTCCCTTGAATGAGTTAATAACCAAAACATAAATCGGCAGAATAATCATCGCCAAGATTATGAAGAGCGAGATATAGCGGAAGACCAACCAGAATTGCGCTACGCCAGTGAGTTTCTTGTTACTGCCACCATGTGATGGAACATGTGCTGTAATGCGATCAACGATGTCGGAGCTCATTAGTTGTACTCCTCACTCTTGTTGACATAGCGCAGATATGGAATGACAACGATTGCCACCATAAGAAGAATGACCATGGCGATTGCTGCGCCCTTTGCATAGTTAGTAAAGTCGAATGTTACTTGCCACATATAAACAGCGAGAACATCGGTGATGTAAGTTTTTCCCGAAATTCCAATGATGAGATCGAAAACTTTCATCGATATATGTCCCAAGATAATAAGGACCGTCAAGAAAGTTGGGCTGAGTTGTGGAAAAAGAACGTACCGATAAATCTTTGCCTCGCTGGCACCATCGACTCGAGCAGCTTCGCGAAGATCATCAGGTATGCCTCGAAAGCCAGCAAGGAAGAGAGCAAGCACATAACCACTCATCTGCCAGATTGCCGGCAGTGCCATCGCATACATTGAAGATTTAGGCGAGACATACCAATCACTTTGCAAGAAACTCAAATGGAGTTTGGCAAGGATTAAGTTGATTCCTGCAGCGCCTTCTCCGTGAGTGGAGTTCATAAGCCAGTTCCACACGGTACCCATTGCGATGAAAGAAATTGCCATTGGGTAGAGATAAACAGAGCGGAAAACGCCTTCTCCTTTTATTCCCTTTTCTAGAAGAAGAGCCATGATGAAGCCGGAAATTAAAGTACCAGCGATAAATACAACAGTGAACTTGATGAGGTTTCCAAATGCATGCGTAAAGCGCTCATCATGAATTAAGCCGGTGAAGTTTGCTATTCCAACAAATTTAGGATTGTGAACTGCAGAAGAATTCTTATTCGAAAGAGAAATATTAAGCGTCCATGCGATCATGCCGTAAACGAAAATTGCTACTGCGATGATTGAAGGAAGGACGAAGAAGAAACCACCCCATCGACTAGTAATGCCGCCGTGAGCCTTGCTCTTGCCCTTTGACATTAACAACCCTTCATGTCAGTTATCCGAAATTTGTTTAGACAAAATTTGATGATAAGTCTGGTGGACGGTATTTCTACCGCCCACCAGAACTTATTTCATACTTTTAGCACTTGGGGTAGCACTTGGGGTACTACTACGAGTACTACTACGAGTACCACTCGTCGTGCTGAACTTTGCTTAGGCCTTGCCAGCTTCGTACGCTGCTGCAAGATCCTTAGCAAGTCCTGCATTGTCCTTAGCTCCACCGGAAAGATACTTACCGGCTGCTGCAGAGTATGCGGCCATCAATGCGTTGTTGCCATTAACACCGTGAACTGTTGAACCGACAAGGCGGTCAACCTTCCACTCAGCTGCGGCAGCTTGCAAGTAGGAGTCATACAGTGTCAGATCGGAGTCGGTACGGACTGAGATGGAACCCTTCTTAGGGTTAAATGCATCTTGTCCTTCCTTTGATCCGCAGACCTTCAACCATGCAAGTGCTGCATTGTGGTCCTTGGCTCCAATTGGCAATGTAAATGAATCTGATAGCCACTGGTAAATTCCAACAGTTCCTGGAGCAGGTGCCCATGTGTAATCAGTGTCAAGTACTAGGCCATCTGATTGCCACTGTGCTGAAGCCCAGTCACCCATGATGAAGAATCCAGCCTTACCGGAAGTAACAAGCTTTCCAGCATCTGGCCATTCAAGGTTTCCAGCATCTTTATTTCCGTAGGAAAGTGCCTTCTGGAAGTTAACAAGTGCTGCTGCAACTTCTGGACCTGTCCATGAAGTTGAACCATTGAAGAGACCTTCAAACTTATCTGGACCCATTGATGCTAGAAGCATCCAGTCCATGAGGTGAGCGATTGCCCAGTCACCCTTGCCGGCAAGTGAAAGTCCTGTGATTCCGGCAGCCTTGAACTTGGCGAGATCTGCAAAGAAATCATCCAAAGTTGCTGGAGCTGCTGTAATGCCGGCCTTTGCTGCTGCTGCAGGGTTCCACCAGATGACGTTTGCACGGTGGATATTTACTGGAACAGAGTAAATCTTTCCATCAACAGTAAGTGTCTTTAGCAAATCTGCTGGGAATACTTTGTCCCAACCTTCAGATGCATACAGTGATGTGAGATCTTCGAGTTTGCCTGACTTGACGTAACCATCAAGTTCCATACCAGCATGTGCTTGGAATGAATCAGGTGGATCGTTAGCTTCTAGGCGACTAACGAGAACTGCCTTTGCGTTAACACCAGCACCACCGGCGATGGATGAGTTAACGAACTTGGTATCTGGGTTTGCGGCCTCAAACGCTGCCTGCATTCCATCGAGACCAGCTTTTTCTCCGCCTGCGGCCCACCAGGTGAAGATTTCTAACTGCTTGTCAGCTGCGGCACTATCTGTCTTGGATGAAGACGAGCAACCCGTTACAACAAGTGCAACAGCTGCTAGTGCGGCAGCGAGACGAACTGAACTTTTGCGCATTAATAGTCCATTCTCTGCGAGGATAATTGGGTGTGGTAAAACCACACGCTGAAATGCTTGTATAAGTGCCAGGCAATGTCAATGACTTTCCGCCAAACATTCGATAACTTAAATCGTTATCTCAGCGGGCAGCGGATAGCCCTACCTGGTATAAGAAACCCTTTAAACCCTTTAAACCCTTTAAACCCTTTAAACCCTTTGAGAAAAGTCCATCGAGGCTCTAGCGTGGGGTCATGAATCATGACTTATCAGCCTTACGGCCCATCTTTTCCGCAGCGCTAGCCTCAGATTGCCTCGATCATTTGGGCTACCGTAACCAGGTACTTGGTTCCTCCATCGAATTACTTTCCGGTGAGGGGCTCATGATGGGCTACGCATTTCCAGTAGAGCTTGAAGTAGTGAGCGCCGCCCCAGAGATACCTTATGTGGGATTGCTCGCCGCACTGGATGCCGTGGGTAAAGATCAAGTGTATGTAACTCCGACGCAACGTTTAGGCCATGCATCTTTATGGGGCGAGCTTCTCTCTACTGCATGCGCATTCAAGGGTGTCGCCGGAGCGCTAACCGACGGACCGGTACGTGATGTGAACCGTACGCGCGCAATGGGATTTAAAGTTTTTGGTGTTGGAACAAGTCCGCTCGATATCAATTCTCGGTATGAAGTAATTGCGCACAACGTCCCCGGTGTCATTGATGGCGTGACAATAAACCCAGGTGACCTCGTTGTTGCCGATGTCGATGGAGTTGTCATAGTTCCGGTTGCACTTATTCCTGAAGTTGTAGAACTAGTGAAAGAGAAAGATTCAGGGGAAAGTGAATTTAGAAAAGCAGTAAAGGCTGGGATGAGTCCGAGCGCGGCTTTCGCAAAATTCGGAGTCTTGTGATGCGTGCGCTATGGATTTAGGCCCATACGCAGATTTGCCGAATGTGTTGAAATTTTCTCCACCTTTCCCACCAACTATCGATCGCTCAGGCCTTATTTCACAACTTGGAAATATGCCACCATTTCCTAAAGAACTCGAAATCGAGCGTGGAAACTCGTGGAATTTCGATGGCGTAACGATTACTGAAATTAGTTGGAATACCGGTTGGGGACCTCGCACTCAAGCCCTTCTACTTGTCCCAGAAGGAACCACAGGTCCATTGCCAGGTGCCCTCTTTCTTCATAGTCATGACGATGTCAAAGAATTTGGCAAAGAAAAGATTGTTGAAGGCGCGGGACCCCTCCCCGAAGAATTAATGTGGGTGCGGCGTGATCATTACGGAGATCGCGCGCCAGCCAACGAATTAGCTAAAAGGGGTTTTGCTGTCTTGGCATTTGATTGTTTCTTATGGGGCTCTCGCCGTTTTCCTATCGAAAATATGCCCGAACGATTGAAGGAAATTGCTGGAACATCTTCATACGAAACTTTGGCAGTAATGCATGAATCGATCGTTGTTTCTAAATACTTATCCATGTTTGGGGCCACATTGGCTGGGCTCTTAAATTTTGATGATCGAGTGGCACTAGCGGTTGCGCAAACATTGCCAGAAATATCCGAATCAATTTCAGCAATTGGACTTTCGGGTGGAGGATGCCGTGCGATCTATTTGCATGCAACTTCCCCACAATTGCGCGCCACAGTTTCGATTGGTGCAATGGCTACATATGAATCAATGGTGGACAAACACATTGCTCCGCATTCCTGGATGTTTTTTCCTACAGGTTTAGCACAGGTCAGTGATTGGCCAGGAGTGGCTGCGCTCGGCTCCCCGCAATCGCTGTATGTGCAATTTTGTGCGAATGACCAACTATTCACGCAGGCGGGAATGCTTGACGCGGATAACATGCTTAAAGAAGTCCACCAAGATTATTCAAGTGATACTTATCCAGTTCGCCACTCTTTCACTACCGAAATGCAAGAAGATGCCTTTGATTGGATGAGAGATCATGTATAAGGATCGATTTCTAGGAACCGACACTAATCAACTTCCACTTGCTCGCGAGCTCTACGAAATTATGAGGTCCTACCCCATTCTTTCTCCCCATGGCCATGTAGATGCACAAATGCTAAATGAGAATCAGCCATTCATAAATCCCGTTGAGCTACTCATTAAACCCGATCACTACATCACTCGAATGCTCATGAGCCAGGGAGTTACATTTGATGAGATCCATTCTGGTGACCCCCGCACCGCATGGAAGGTATTTACTAGCCATTGGCAGGCGTTTAGATCCACTCCTTCTCGGATATGGATGCTCGAAACATTCAACTCTCTCTTTGAAATTTCTGATAACAATCTCGCTGAACGGCCAGATTATCTCTATGACCAGATTCAGGAACGGCTTGCTGATTCGGATTTCTTACCTCAATCATTATTTGCGAAATTCGGAATCGAAGTTCTGGCAACCACCAATGCCACCTCGGACTCACTCAGCGATCACTTAGCCCTCGCATCTTTGGACCTAGGCGGCCGTGTAATTCCAACATTTCGGCCTGATGACGTGAGTGACCCCGAGCATCCGGCTTGGCGCTCATCATTGTTGGCTTTGGAGAATAGCTCTGGTCAAGAATGCGGAAGTTTTGAATCTCTCATGAAAGCACTTCGAATTCGCAGAGATTACTTTGTGTCCCGCGGTGCCACCGCTACTGATCATGGAGTCCTGAGCGCGCGAACGATTAATGCAACGCAAGATAGTAAGGAATCTCTTTTTGCCCGATTACTAGCCGGTGAATCAACGCCCGAAGATGCTTCGACTTTTAGAGCAATAATGCTTTTTGAACATGCTCGGATGGCTAGTGAAGATGGCCTAGTAATGCAATTGCATCCAGGATCATTGCGAAATTACGATGCCTCAGTCTTTAGAGATTTTGGGGCAGATAAAGGTTTCGATATTCCACTTGAAACTCATTACGTAAAAGAATTAGCCCCACTTCTTGAAGTTTTTGGTTTTAACCCAAACTTTCGAATGGTTCTATTTACACTCGATGAAAGTGCATACTCGCGAGAATTAGCTCCCTTAGCTGGTGCATATCCATCGCTTCGCTTAGGCCCTCCCTGGTGGTTTCATGACAGCCTCAACGGTATGGAACGTTGGCGCGAATCAGTTACTGAAACTGCAGGCTTCTACAATACGGTCGGTTTTATCGACGACACACGTGCTTTCTGTTCCATTCCAGTTCGCCACGACGTTGCGCGACGATTTGATGCTGGCTACCTTTCCCGAGAAGTTGCTCGACATAGAATCTCCAAGACCGATGCAGTTGAACTCGCAGCTGATATTGCATACAACCTCAGCAAAGATTTCTTTCGCTTGTAATGCCAACACTAAGTCGCTCCACTCTCCCTTCAATCACAACAGTAGAAGGGCCTAGTTACAACCTAGATAAGGTGAATATTGGAGTACTCCATATGGGGCTCGGCGCTTTTCACCGTGCACATCAAGCGGTCTTTTTCGACAACGTCCTACGCAAGGGCAATTCCAACTTTGGAGTCTGCGCAGTTTCGCAACGCTCACCGTTGGTTGCAGACACTTTGGCAGAACAAGATTGCCTGTACACGGTAAATGCAAGCGATCATGCCGTAGAAAGACCGCGAATCATTGGCTCAATTCGCGAAAGCGCTTACTTTCCAAGAGATGAGCAGCGATTAATTGACCTTGCACGCAATCCCGAACTTCGACTTGTAACAATCACGGTAAGTGAGAAGGCCTACCTTCAATCCCTGCCTGAGAGATTATCCCTGCTACTCCACTCGCGTTTTCTAGCCGGTGGCGCTTCATTGGCAATAATCTCATGCGATAACTTGCCGAGCAACGGTGAATACACCCACTCTGTTATACAACGCGCGATTGCCAATGAATCTTCAGAATTCAAAAAATGGGTAGAAGCACATGTGCGCTTTCCAAATTCGATGGTCGACCGTATTGTGCCCGCGATTACGAACACGAGAATCGATCAATTCGAATCAAAGTATGGCTATCGCGACTTGTCTCTCATAACGGCGGAACCATTTAGCGAATGGGTCATCGAGCATGATGAAGTAGAGGCGGAACTCAGCGGCAGCGGAATTCGGTTTGTAAATAGCGTTGCTCCATATGAGCTAGCAAAAATTCGCCTCTTTAACGGAGTGCATTCAACTCTGGCCTATCTGGGTCAACTGCTTTCCATCGAATACGTTGCAGATGTTATTTCTGATTCAAGGATCTCAGAATTCGTACAACGTATGCAAGAAGATGAAATCGCCCAATCATTTATCGCACCAACTGATCTAAATCTCATGGAGTATTCAACTCAGATACGCCAAAGGATAAGTAACCCGACTTTGTTGCACCGCACCGAACAAATCGCGATAGATGGGTCCCAAAAATTGCCGCAGAGATTATTTGCAACTGCTAATAATCTGTATGAAAAAAGCCTGCCGTCTTCGCGAGTATGCCTAGCGATTGCAATATGGCTTCATTATTTGGGTGAAGCCGAAAAACTGGATGACCCATTGGCATTAGAACTACAAACATTTGCAAAAGGGAGAGATTCCAACCTCGTTGTCCGGCATTGCCTCACGCTGGCCTTTGCATCTCCAGTGGATTCAGCGCTTTTCCCAGCAATTTCACGGTGGTTAGATCTACTCCGAACAAAGTCACTCTGGCAAGTTCTATCTATTCTAGAAAGTTAAATCGTATGATGAGCGCAATGAAAACTCACAGGCAATTACCGCGATGGAAAACAATCAAACCTCTACTGGGTTGGCACCTGCCGCGATTTGATGGCGTCGACAAGAAATTACTTAGGTGCATCACGATTCAAGATCTTCGGGAGCTTTCGACGCAACGAGTGCCTAAAGCCGTTTATGACTATGTTGATGGAGGAGCCAATGAAGAGATCAGTCTCTCACGAGCTCGTGAGACCTTTTCTAGAGTTGAATTTCGACCTCGAGTTCTGCGTGATGTAAATGAAGTGGATCTTGGAACAACAATCTTAGGCAAGCATTCAAATCTTCCTATTATTTTTGCACCGACCGGTTATACGCGAATGATGCATCACAGCGGAGAAATTGGAATTGCGACCGTTGCAACTTCTCATAATCTTGTGTACTCACTCTCAACCATGGGGACTACTTCTGCTCAAGAGCTTGGTGTTGCGCTACCTAATTCACGTAAGTGGTTCCAGTTATATGTTTGGCGCGACCGAGAGCAAACAAAAGCATTTGTAAAGCAAGCCAAAGATGCCGGATTCGAAGCGTTAATTCTCACGGTGGACACCCCGGTTGCTGGGCAACGCAACAGAGATATACGAAATGGGCTAACTGTTCCGCCAAAAATTAACACTAAAACGTTTTTCAATATGGCCACCAAGGTGAAATGGTGCTTTAACGTCCTCACAACTCCACCGTTGGAGTTTGCAACTTTTCGCCAATTTACAAAACCACTGTCAGAAATTGCGGCAACGTTCTTTGATCCTGGAGTCACTTTTGATGATGTCTCGTGGTTAAAAACAATTTGGGGTGGCCCAATCATCGTTAAGGGTATTCAATCTGTAGAGGATGCAAAGATTTTGGCCAAGATTGGCGTAGATGCAATTGTTCTTTCTAATCATGGCGGTCGCCAACTCGATTGTGGCGTGGTTCCACTTGAATTACTTCCTGAGGTAGTTGCAGCCGTTGGCAAGAAAATGGAGATCTATCTCGACGGTGGAATCATGAGTGGCAAAGACGTCCTGGCGGCTATTGGACTCGGGGCAGATGCAGTACTTATTGGGCGTGCATACCTATACGGAGCAATGGCTGGTGGCATGGCGGGCGTTGATAGGTCGATTCACATTCTTACCCAAGAAATGAAGACAACAATGCAATTGACCGGAGTTACATCCATAAAGGATTTTACTTCAGAGTACGTGCGCATTCGGAATTGAACTAGTGCGAGTGACGTCCAACTTCACTACCGGAGCCGCCGAGCAAGAAATCTAGATCTGCTCCAGTATTTGCTTGCATCACGTGGTCAACATAGAGCTTGCTCCAGCCGCGCGTTGGGCCACCAGTTGGTGGGGTCCAGTTCTTGCGACGTTCGGCAAGAACTTCTTCAGAAACTAAGAGATCGAGCTTTCTATTCTCGACATCGAGGTCAATCTCATCTCCAGTCATGACAAGTGCAAGCGGTCCACCGACTGCTGCTTCTGGTGAAACATGCAAGACCACTGTGCCAAATGCAGTTCCACTCATGCGAGCATCGGAAACGCGAATCATGTCTGTAATCCCCTGGGCAAGTAACTTGCGTGGCATGGAAACATTGCCAACTTCGGGAAACCCTGGGTAACCCTTAGGCCCGGCATTTTGCAAAACAATAATGTCACCGGCTTCAACATCCATGTTCATGTCATCTGCTGCAACGTTATATTCTTCTACGTTACTAAACACTCGAGCTTTACCGCGATGCTTGAGAAGGTGCGGAGATGCCGCCGAAATCTTCAATACTGCGCCATCTGGTGCAAGTGTTCCAGTCAGAACTACCGTTCCAGAACCAGCGCTTTGGAATGGATTACTCATCGGGGTTATGACATCCTCATTCCAGTTCTTGGCCTTTTCAATGTTCTCGGCGACAGTTTTACCGCTCACGGTAATGTGATCACGATGAATGAGATTGCCAAGTTCGGCCATGACAACTGGGATACCGCCTGCATAGTAGAAATCTTCCATGAGGTACTTACCCGATGGCATCAAATTCACCACAACAGGGATATCGCGTGCAAGTGAGTCAAAATCAGCGAGCGAAAGTGGGACCCCGACGCGGCCCGCTAGAGCCAATAAGTGCACTACTGCATTTGTTGATCCGCCAACAGCTGCATTAACTTTAATTGCATTTTCGAAGGCATCGCGAGTAAGGATCTTTGAAAGAGTTAAGTCTTCTTTCACCATTTCGACAATTCTGCGGCCAGCAATTTGAGCAAGTGCATAGCGACGAGAATCAACGGCAGGAATCGCAGCACTTCCAGGCAATTGAACGCCTAAAGCCTCTGTAACTGAAGCCATGGTTGAAGCAGTACCCATCGTCATGCAGTGACCGGCGCTTCGAGCCATACATGTTTCGGCTTCGGTAAATTCTTCTTCGGTCATTGTTCCGTTACGAACTTCGTCGGCAAACTTCCACGCATCTGTACCTGAACCAATATCTTTTCCGCGGAATTTACCGTTGAGCATTGGCCCACCAGTCATCATGAGGGTTGGCAAATTAACACTTGCTGCGCCCATCAACATTCCCGGAGTCGTTTTATCGCAACCTGCAAGTAAAATTACGCCATCCATTGGATTTGCGTGGATGAGTTCTTCAATCTCCATTGCTAAGAGGTTACGAAATAACATTGTCGTTGGTCGCATAATTGGCTCACCCAATGACATGGCGGGGAATTCAAGTGGGAATCCACCGGCTTCCCACACTCCACGTTTAATGGATTCAGCAACTTTGTGCAGATGAGCATTACATGGTGTGAATTCTGACCAGGTGGAACCGATGCCAATTACAGGGCGGCCATCAAATAGATCTGGGGCAAATCCTTGGTTGCGCATCCAAGAACGATGGATGAAACCATTCTTACCTGTGCCTGCAAACCATTCGGAACTGCGACGCTTGCCTTTTCCTGGATCTTCGCTCATGTTTCCTATCTTACCTATTTAGGCTCCCGTGACAATAATGTTTTCGAGATTTATTCCAGCAGAAATTCTTTGCAATTGTGCTTCAACAAGTTTGCGAGCACGAGGTTCAAAGGCACTCGTATTTCCTCCCACATGCGGAGCGATAAAAACATTCTTAGCCTTCCACAGTGGATGGCCCTCAGGTAATGGTTCGGGATCTGTGACATCTAGAGCTGCACTGATCCGACCCGAATTTAGCTCTGCGACTAACGCATCGGTATCAACAATCGGTCCTCGAGCGACATTAACTAGCAGTGCGCCGTCCTTTAGCGCCGCCAATCGTTTGGCTCCGAAAAGCCCTCGACTTCCATCGTTGAGTGGCAAAATTAAGATAACAACATCGAGTGTTGGTAAATAGGTATCAAATTGATCCATAGTTATAGAGCCATCACGGCCCGACTGCGAGAAGCCAATAACTTCCACATCAAATCCTGAAAGGTTCTTTGCAATGGTCTGACCGATTGACCCAAACCCAACAATGCCAATTCTTTTATCGCTTATGGATTGATAGCGAGCATGCTTCCAAAGGCCTGCATCCTGGGCACGTATTAATTCTGGAAAACCTCGTAAAGAGGCAATTGTTAGACCTACTGCGAGTTCGGCAGTCGATGCATCATGAATTCCGCGACCATTACATAGTGTCATGCCTGGGCGAATGAATTCCAAAGCATCGTCATAGCCCGCATTAGGCATTTGGAGCACTGAAAGGTTTGGCATGTGAAGAGTTTTTTCTAGCGCAGCTCGACCACCCATATAGGAAGGAACATAAAATGTTATTGCAGAAAGGTCGGCGCTCTCCAACGGAGTATTCGCTGGCGAAAGACCGATGATGCCCTCAGGGATTGTTAAGTCATCCCATTGCGTCCAAACTACGGTGCTCATGAATTACGTCCGCTCTTTAAAGTTGTTTCGTGAATATTTAATGGAATGCCAACTACACGATTAGACAATACGCCAACTTTATCAACGGAAATTGTTACGACATCTCCATCCTGTAATGAAATTCCAAGTGGCGGAATAATTCCTGTCCCAGTAGAAAGAATTACACCATCCGGAAAAACTTGACAACGAAATAGATAGGAAACTAGATCTTCAAATGTCCGATGCAGCGCACCTAAGGATGTTTGTGCTTGCCAGACCATTTCGGTATCTCGTTGAATGTGAGCGGAAATTCCTAAATCGTTTACTTCTTCAATTTCCCACATTGGAGTAATCATTGGGCCGATGGATGTAGAACCAGAATATATCTTTGCTTGAGATAGGTACAGCGGATTTTCGCCTTCGATTGACCGAGCAGTCACATCATTACAAATCGTTAATCCGATAATCTC
>CAEZWO010000001.1_pt1 | contig 27761 bp, 24 predicted proteins | sample 7265011 | NCBI WGS metagenome assembly CAEZWO01 (sample SAMEA6813884, study PRJEB35770) | uncultured Actinomycetes bacterium | biome: Freshwater; feature: Freshwater reservoir; material: water | place: Czech Republic | collected 2015-11-04 | depth 0.5m m | reverse complement strand
TGTTTCGGTGTATCCAACTTTTCGTGCTTCTTCAACAACGGTCTTCAAGTAGTCGCGAATCCCACCAAATCGCTCGAAGTACTTATCCATCAAATCCTGTGCCTGTGGTGGGCTTATAGCCAGTTGCGCAGATAGTCCATATGACGAAAGACCGTAGGCAAGACCATAAGACATAGCTTTAATCTGACGTCGCATCTCTGGGTCTACATCTTTTGGCTCTACTCCAAAAACCTCAGATGCAATAGTTGAATGCAAGTCTTCTCCAGAGGCAAAAGCCGCTAACAGATTCTCATCATGCGAGAGGTGGGCCATGATTCGCATTTCAATTTGGCTGTAATCGGCGGTAAGTAACGAAACATAGTCTTTGCCTGCAACGAAACAATCTCGTATCTTGCGACCTTCCTCTGTGCGAACTGGAATGTTTTGAAGATTTGGACCAGTGGAAGAAAGCCGTCCCGTTGCAGCAACAGTCTGTTGGAAATGCGTGTGGATGCGCCCATCAGGAGCGATCTCCCCAAGTAATCCTTCGATAGTGGTGCGTAACTTATTCGTTTCTCGAATTCGAAGGAGCTGGTTGAGAACTGGGTGTTGGGTTTTCTCGAATAACCATTCAAGGGATTCAGCATCGGTAGTAAAACCCGTCTTAATCTTTTTGGTCTTAGGTAGTTTAAGCTCATCGAAAAGAACTACTTGTAACTGCTTGGGAGATGCGACATTGAATTCGTGGCCCACGGCTGCATATGCAGCAAGAGTCTCTCGCTCAACCTCGGCAACGAAGAATTTCTGGAGTGATAAGAGTTTTTCACTATCTACGCAAACGCCTCGACGCTCAATGACGGCCAGAAGTTGTGCGATTGGTAGCTCAAGCTTTTCGTAAAGATCCAAGACTTGGCGGTCTTTCATCTCCCTAAGAAGTGAGGCGTGCAACGAAAACAATGAGGAAGCGCTCTGGAGCAAGATCTGTCCAGGATCAGTTGCAGATATCTGTGCGCCATCGCCCCAGCGCTCCAGCAAATCATTGAGCTCCTGCGCCCTTACCCCTGGATTGACCACATAGGCCGCTAGTGCAGTGTCGAAAATAATCCCAGCGAGTGGGTACGTCCTATCTAAAGTCTTCGCATCGTGCAATATTTTCAAAATAGATTTATCTTGCGCCCACTCCCCCATTTGCGAGGAGTGAACTAGGTAAGCCTCCGAAGCAGATAAGGCGACGGCATATCTATGCAACTTCTCATCAGCCACCTCATAAGAAATGGCGATAGGGCCTGAATGTTTCTCAATCTTCTTGGAGATCTCAACTGGAGTTAACACATTCTCTTCGACGTCAAACCCAAGCATCATGAGCGGTTCTGTCTCTGTACTAGATAAAGAGGCTGACTCGCGCACGAGAGGTTTGATGCGATCTTTCAAAGTGCGAAATTCAAGTTGGTCAAATAGTGCATACATAGCGGCTTCATCAATGCCATCCCAGGCTAAATCCGACATCGAAGCATTAAGAGGGACATCATGTAAGAGTTGAGTCAGTTCGCGATTTCGCAAAACACTGTCAATATTTTCACGTAGAGCCTGGCCAACTTTTCCAGGGACTTGATCGATCTGTGAGATTAAGTGTGAGATCGAGCCATACTCCACCACCCATTTGGCGGCGGTCTTCTCGCCCACGCCGGGAATCGAAGGCAGATTGTCACTGGGATCTCCACGCAAGGCCGCAAAGTCCGGGTAGTTGGATGGAGACATTCCATATTTTTCAAAAACCGTTTCCGGAGTCATGCGCGCCAAATCGCTGACTCCTCGCTTTGGATAGAGAACCGTGATTTTTTCAGTAACTAATTGAAAACTATCTCTATCACCAGAGCAGATAAGAACATCCATTCCCTCCTTCTGGGCCTGGGTCGACAAGGTTGCCAAGATGTCATCTGCTTCAAAACCTTCTCGTTCGAACTGAGAAATCTTGAAGGCGGTAACGAGCTCATGCAAGAAGGACATCTGTGATCTGAACTCATCAGGGGTTGCCGAACGATTCGCCTTGTACTCTGGAAATATTTCCGTGCGAAATGTCTTTCGAGATACGTCGAAAGCAACTGCAATGTGGGTTGGTTTCTCTTCTTTAATTAAGGAAATCAACATTGTTGCAAACCCATAGACGGCATTGGTGTGCTGGCCGGTGGCTGTGGTGAAATTCTCGGCTGGTAGGGCGTAAAAAGCCCGATAAGCCATCGAGTGTCCATCAATCAAAAGTAATCGGGCGCTCATGCGGGTCATTCTAATAGGCGCAGGATAGACTTAACGATTATGAGCGATCAAGGGATGACTGATTTCATGGAGATTCTTAGAGAACGCGGAAGCGGCGCACTCGATAAGAAAATGGGAATCGTAATAACCGAAGCTTCCCCTACAAGGCTTGTTGCAACAATGCCGGTTGAAGGCAATACGCAACCTTTGGGATTACTTCACGGAGGAGCAAGCGTTGTCCTGGCAGAGAGTCTTGGCTCTATCGGCACGCAACTTCATGCAGGTCCAGATCGCAAAATAGTTGGCGTGGATATCAACGCGACCCACCATAAATCAGCAACTCAAGGAATTGTTACGGCAGTTGCTACGCCTATCAGCTTAGGCAAAACTCTCTGTTGCTATGAGGTAATCATTACAAATGAAGCTGGAGAACGAACCTGCACTGCGCGAATCACTTGCTTAATCCTCGCGCAGCGCTAGTTCAACTCTTATTTATTAACCGCCTAAGTAAGCCTTAGTCACTGCATCGTCCTTAGCAAGATCTGAAGCTTTACCACTGATCTTTACAGTTCCTGATTCGAGAACATAGGCACGATCGGCAACATCGAGCGCCGCTGCAGCATTTTGTTCAATGAGAAGAATCGTGATGCCTTGGTCGCGAATCTTGGTTATGGTTTCGAAGATCATGTCCACAAGTACTGGAGCAAGACCCATTGAAGGCTCATCAAGCATTAGGAGCTTAGGTGCGCCCATGAGTGCGCGGCTCACTGCCAACATCTGCTGCTCGCCACCTGACATCGTGCCAGCACGTTGATTAATGCGCTCACGAAGTCTTGGGAAAAGTTCCAGTACTCGCTCGCGGTCTGCTTCAACTCCGTCTTTATCATTACGAAGAAAAGCGCCTAAGTCGAGATTCTCGCTCACAGTCATGCGAGGGAAAATGCGACGACCTTCAGGTGACTGACAAATTCCAAGCTTGACGACGTCATGACCTTCTTTGCCATCAATTCGGTTTCCTTCAAAAAAGATCTCACCAGACTTCGGTTTCAAGAGTCCTGAAATGGTTCGAAGAGTTGTCGACTTACCAGCGCCGTTAGATCCAATCAAGGTGACAATCTCACCCTGATTGACCGTAATTGAAACATCTTTCACGGCAATGATCTTTCCGTAACCTACTTTAAGATTCCTAACTTCTAAGAGTGCGGACATTACTTGCCTCCCTTAGCTTTACCTAAGTAAGCCTCGATAACTCGTTGGTTAGATCTGATTTCATCCGGTGTGCCTTCAGCGATTTTTTCACCTTGGTCAAGCACGGTAACTCGCTCCGAAACGCTCATGACAACTTTCATATCGTGCTCAATAAGCAAAATAGCAACATCTCGCTCTGCTCGAACCTTATATACGAAATCAATGAACACTTGAGACTCTTGTGGGTTCATACCTGCCGTTGGTTCATCCAGAAGTAATACTTTTGGATTAAGTGCAAGGGCGCGGGCTACTTCTAAGCGTCGCTGATCTCCGTAGGAAAGGTTACGTGCATATTCCCCTGCCCACTTGCCGATACCAACGAAATCAAGAATTTCACGGGCTCGGTCTAACGATTCCTTCTCTTCTTTGCGCTGAGATGGCGTACCCACAATTGTCGCAAGAATTCCAGATTTAAGATGGGAATGCATGGCGACCAGAAGATTTTCCTCTGCGGTCATAAGACCAAAGAGGCGAATATTCTGAAAAGTACGTGCCATTCCCAACGCTGCAATTTTATGCGGAGGTAAATCTGTTGTATCAGTTCCGTCATAGTTAACGGTTCCAGATGAAGGCTTATACAAACCAGTAATCACATTAAAGAATGTTGTCTTGCCGGCTCCGTTTGGACCGATAAGCGAGACTACTGATTTTTCTGGAATGCCAAATGTCACGTCATTGACGGCAAGCAAGCCACCAAATTGAACACTGATATTTGATGCAAGCAGGACATTATTTGTAGAGAGTGCCATCTTTATTTACTCTCCTTGCTCGTTAGGTCTTCTTCAGCATCACCCTCGTGAAGAATTAGACGCAGGCGCGATTCAGGAATCAAGCCTTCGCGTTTATATAACATCATTAATATCAAGACCAACCCAAATAACAAGAAGGTAAATGAAGGGAAGTTGATCGACGTGCCAAATTTGTCATTGAATGTTGTCCCGAAGGCGGGAAGTCCCGTTGAGTTTATCCACGAAAGCAAGAGCGCCCCGATGATTACTCCCCAGACATTTCCCATTCCACCTAGAACAACCATTGCTAGTAAGAAGATGGAGATAGAGAAATTGAATCGCTCGGCATACACGCCATCTACGTGTGTCGCAAATGCAACACCACCCAATCCTCCAGCAAATGCTCCAACAGCGTAAGCCGACAACTTCGTCTGCATCAAAGGAACACCCATCATGCTTGCTGCTAACTCATCCTCACGAATTGCAAGCCATGCACGGCCTAGTTTGCCCTTGCGCAAGCGCAACGAAATAAAGACCATGAGTGCTGCCAGAAGAACGAAAATGATGAATTTATAACCAAAATCAAAGGGACCAATGTTCTTGGCTCCCACCGGAATTGGATCCAAAATTGTAATTCCCTTGGTTCCATTGGAAAGGTTGAAACCAGCAATATCGTCTCCATTGAAGAAGACCTGGGGAATAATTTCTCCAAACCCCAATGTAACGATTGCAAGGTAATCACTCTTTAGGCGAAGTGTCGGCCCGCCGATGAGAATTCCAAAGAATGCACACACTAATCCGCCGATGAGCAGCACTCCCCAGAAATTTACGTGAATTCCAGGGGCGGTACGAGCAACTGATCCGAAGAAGTGCAGGTTGATCTGATAGAAGAATTCAGACATAAACCATCCCGCGCAATATCCGCCGATGGCCCAGAATGCAACGTATCCAAGGTCGAGCAAGCCTGCATATCCAACAACGATATTGAGACCTAGCGCGCAAATTACGTAAACCAATGATTCGTTTACCGCAGTAGGTGGCAACCACAGCTGCAGAAAATCATAAATCCCGATAGGCAAACCTTCCCACGGAAAGAGGAACTGATAGATGATGAAAATTGCTGCTACCGCGATTAAGTAACCAGTAACCCATTTTCTTTGTGAGGAACGAGCCATTTTCACACCTTTTCCGTAGTGACTTTGCCGAGGAGACCGGCAGGTTTAATAACCAGAATCAGAATCAAGATTGTAAAGACAACAGTTTGCGACCATCGTTGTCCAAGAGCAATCGGTAATCCGTCATTAAGTCCTTGAACGACACCAATGAGAAGTGCTCCAAGTACCGCGCCGTTGAGATTACCGATTCCACCCAAGACGGCAGATGTAAATGCGATAAGGCCAAGCTGGAAACCTAAGTTGTAGTTAGTGGTTCCTACTGACTGCTGATAGAGCAGCCCAGCAGCACCTGCAAGGGCGCCGCCAATTGCGAAGGTGAAAGAAATTGTTTTGTTGACGTTAATTCCCATCAAACGAGCAGCATCTTGATCTTGGGCTGTGGCTCGCATTGCCTTTCCGCGCTTGGTCTTATTTACAACGTAGGTTAAGACCGACAAGAGAGGGGCTGCTACCAAGATCAAAATCAAAGTTACCTGGCTGATGATTACGCCTGCCACGACAAAGTCGCCATGTGGAATTACTGTTGGCCATTGGCGAGGAGTGGAGCCATTCCACTTGATGCCAATAAATTGCAATAAAAATGACATACCAACTGCGGTGATAAGCGGAGCCAACTTTGGAGCTCGACGCAACCTGCGATAGGCAAATCTTTCAATGAGTACGTTGATAGTTCCGCAGAAAAGCATTGATCCAATCAATGCGAATCCGAAAGTAATCCAGCCGGCCAAATTCGACTCTTTTTGGTGAAACCAAATGGTGATGAAATATGAGGAGAAAAGTGCGCCCAACATAAAGAGATCGCCATGAGCAAAGTTAATTAATTCGATAATTCCATAAACAAGTGTGTATCCAAGAGCAATAAGTGCGTACAGGAGACCGTTGCGAAGTCCAAGGACTGAAACTTGAGCGAACTGAGTAGGCGCCTTAATGAGATTCACTCCGAGCCAAATGATTAAGAGTAAACCAACCAAAGATGCTCCTGAAACTTCCATTCTCTTCCGCCTAATTTGACCGCGAGTACCAGAGAATTTCTTTGTTTCATTATTGATAGTCAAAATACTTGCCCCATTTCGTAATGATTTGCGCATTTAAATAAGTGGGTGGTTTTGGAATAACCCAAAACCACCCACTTAGTACAGATGTATTACTTAACTGAGATCTTCTTGAGTGTAGTTTCTGTGTTGTTCTTCACTACAAGAATTGTGATGTCGTGGTAAACAGTGTCACCAGCATCATCGAACTTAATTGCTGTTCCAACAACTGACTTAGCAGCTGGAATGTTTACAGACTTCATCTTCTGGAATACATCCTTGCGAGTTCCGTTTGAACGTGAAATCGCATCAAGGATTGCCTGCATAGCTGCTCCACCGTAAACGGAGAATGAGCTTGTAGGAGCCTTGCCGTATTCCTTGAAGTAATCCTTCTGGAATTGAGCAGCTTTACCATTCTTTGGGAATAGGTCAATTGAAAGACCTGTGAATGATAGGTATGCGCCATCAGCTTCTGGAAGTGCCAAGAAATCTGGGTATCCAGTAAATCCGTCTGGTGCCATCAACTTAACGGTCTTGTTATCGCCAAGGACCTTGACTTTGTCCTTAACAAGCTGTCCACCGTTGAGATCGAAGATTCCGCCGATGTAAACCATGTCAGGATTTGTAGCCTTAATCTTTGTGAACAAGGCTTCGTAGTTAGGTTGCTTAGCATCCCAACCTTCTCCTGCAGTTCCATCAGAAAGAACTTTCAAACCGATTTTGTTGGCTTCAGTTGTGAAAGCTTGTGCAACACCTTGACCGTAGGTCTGTGTGTCGTTGAGAACATAAACAGACTTAACGCCCTGGCTCTTTGCGAATTGTGCAGCAGCTGATCCTTGGAAATCATCAGTTGTGACAACACGGAAGTAGTTGCGGAAACCTGTTGGGTAGTACTTAGTTGGCTCGCCTGGGTTCCAAGCCTTGGTTAGACCAGGGTTTGTATTTGCATTTGAAACCATAACCATTGGACCCTTTGGATCTTGGTTAAGTACTGGAACGATGATCTTTGCGCAACCTGAGTTGTATGTACCCATAACGGCCATTTCAGTTCTGTTGGCTACGTGTGCTTGTGCATTAGATGCGCACTGTGCATCGTCCCATGAACCCTTAGCTGCTGTTGAGTCATCGTAAATCTTGAACTTAATCTTGTACTTTCCAGCTTTGTTTCCCATTTGCTTGAGAAGCAACTTGATAACGTTATTTGTTGACTCGCTCTGATCAGCAGATCCACCCTGCAGAGGTAGGTCAGATGAAACAGTCAATGTAACAACGCTTGCGGACTGAGCAATAGGAGATCCCATGATGCTCATCGCCAAAGTTACGACACCAAGGGCTGCAATAGCCTTGTGGTTTTTTTTCATGTAACAGTGTTCCCTTCATTCGAATGTAAGAAGACCGGGATAGATGCTTCTTATGTATCGGGAAGTATGCCCCAGCCTGGGGGTTTCGCCAACCCCAGGCCCGACCTTCGTATAACTTTTAGATAACCCTTAATCCCGCATTTCAGTAAATCAAAGGGCTACCGCTCGGGCACCGCAGACGGGGAAATTACTGCTAGTGCGACCTCTTTCATGCTTAGGCGCCTATCCATGGCAGCCCTTTGAATCCAAGAAAAGGCCTGGGGTTCGGAGAGGTTGAGTGCAGCCATCAAGATTCCTTTAGCCCTATCAACAAGCTTCCTCGTCTCAAGGCGCTCATGCAGGTCGGCCACCTCAGCCGCCAAAGAGGTCATTTGGGCATGGCGACTCATAGCTATTTCCATAGCCGGCACCAAATCGTTGATTGAAAATGGCTTCACGACGTAGGCCATCACGCCAGCGTCTCGCGCTCTGTCAACTAATTCTTTTTGACTAAAGGCGGTCAGCATTAATACCGGAGCAATAGAAATAATTGTTTGTGCCGCAGTAATCCCATCCATCACCGGCATCTTTACATCAAGTATTGCTAGATCTGGTTTGTGTTCCTGAGCTAATGCGATTGCTTCTTCGCCATTACTCGCCTGGGCAACCACGTCATATCCAGCTTCGATGAGCATTTCTACAAGGTCCATGCGAATGAGGGTTTCGTCTTCGGCTACCAAGATCCTTGGCTTATGTGCATCTGATGAACTCATGTGCCCCGAGTCGGATTCGAACCGACACTATGCAGTGTTTGAGACTGCCCTCTCTACCGTTGGAGTACCGAGGCGTGTGCTTAGTCTAGCGATATGCAGCGGCCAAGCCGCCAATTGCATCGCCAATACAGTGAACACGCATCGCATTTGTTGAGCCTGGTATTCCCGGAGGCGAGCCGGCAACGATGATGATGAGCTCGCCAATGTGCGCTCGCCGAGTCTCGATCAGCACGGAGTCAACTTGCTTGACCATCTCATCTGTAGTGCTTACAACTGGGGCGATAAGAGGTTCGACCCCCCACGAAAGTGCCATTCGGTTGTAGGTGCCAGAATCTGGAGTGAGGGCCAAAATTGGAATGGCAGAGCGCAATCTCGCCATACGTCGTGCAGAGTCGCCACTCTTTGTAAATGCCACAAGAAATCTAGCTCCAACGGTTTCACCTACTTCTTTAGCAGCCTTTGTAATGGCTCCACCTTTTGTTTTAGGGGAATGCTGCAATGGGCGGATTCTTTCCAAGCCACCTTCTTCAGTCTTTTCAATAATCCGAGCCATTGTCATAACAGTCTCAATGGGGAATTCTCCAACGCTTGTCTCACCAGAGAGCATCAGTGCATCGGCACCGTCTAGTACCGCATTAGCACAATCGGTGGCCTCTGCACGTGTTGGTCTGGAATTAGTCATCATCGAATCCAACATTTGCGTAGCAACAATTACTGGCTTAGCAGCTTCACGAGCCATCTCTACGCAACGTTTTTGAACTAACGGGACATCTTCAATAGGTAGTTCGACACCTAGGTCTCCGCGCGCCACCATGATGCCATCGAAAGCATCAACAATTTCTTGCAGGTTATCGACCGCTTGGGGTTTTTCTATCTTTGCTATTACTGGAATTCGAATACCTTCTTCATCCATAATCCGATGTACGTCATTGATGTCATCGCCACTTCGCACGAATGAGAGTGCGATGAAATCTGCTCCGATTTTAAGTCCCCAGCGGAGATCTTCAATATCTTTTTCCGACATTGCAGGAACAGATACCGCAACACCAGGCAAGTTGATTCCTTTGTTGTTGCTTACAAATCCAGGTTCGATAACTTTTGTTACGACATCATTGCCTTTGACTTCAACAACTTCGACCGTAACTTTGCCATCATCAATGAGAATGCGGTCGCCCGCTTTGCAATCCCCTGGCAATCCTTTATAAGTAGTTCCCACACGTTCTTTAGTTCCTTCAATTTCATCAGTAGTAATAGTGAAAATATCTCCACGAGATAGCTCGTGAGGGCCATGTGCAAAACGAGCCAAACGAATCTTAGGTCCTTGCAGATCAACGAGTATTGCTATCGCACTTCCGGATTCTTTCGCAGCCGCCCGAACGCGGTCATAGCGCAGTTGATGCTCCTCATAACTTCCATGAGAGAGGTTCAATCTCGCCATATTCATACCTGCAGCTATGAGCTCTCGAACTTTCTCTTCCGACTCCACTGCCGGACCCATCGTGCAAACTATTTTCGCTCTGCGCATTATTTAACCTTAAACCATCATCGGACGGGCAGTGGGAGGAATAGGAGCAGGCAATTGCGTGCGCCCTGTGAGATATGTATCAACGGCTGCTGCCGCACTTCGACCTTCGGCAATCGCCCAAACTATCAGTGACTGTCCCCGGCCTGCATCACCGCAAACAAAGACTCCTTCGGTTGTAGTTTCGAAGTTTTCATTCCTTCGTATATTTCCGCGGTCATCTAATTCAACTTCTAATTGGGTTAAGAGTGGACTTTTTTCAGGTCCGATAAATCCCATTGCAAGGAAAACAAAATCGGCAGGAATTTCCTTCTCTGTGCCCGGGACTGGCTCAAACTTTCCGTTAACCATCCTGGTCTCAATAATGCTTAACGCGCGAACATTTCCGAATTCATCCCCAATGAATTTCTCGGTCGAGACCGCAAATAGTCGATTGTCATGCTCTTCATGGGCGCTGGAAACCCGATAAATCATCGGATACATGGGCCACGGCTGCGCACTTGGTCGCTCTTGAGTGGGCATTGGCATAATTTCTAACTGGGTAATTGAAGCTGCACCTTGTCGCGTGGCAGTTCCCAGACAATCAGCGCCCGTATCTCCCCCACCAAGAATGACAACATGCTTTCCCGTGACATTTATTGGTGGCTCATCAATTTCGCCTAATGCTTGTTTGTTTCCCCATGGTAGATATTGCATGGCTTGAAAAATGCCATTGAGATCGCGCCCAGGCACTGGAAGATCTCTTGCTTGCGTGGACCCAACTGCCAATACGACGGCGTCATAGCGAGTCCGCAATTGATGGCCAGTTAGTTCGGCACCAACATCAACTCCCGCACGAAAACGAGTACCTTCTTGTTCCATCTGCACAAGACGGCGGTCAAGAATTGATTTCTCCATTTTGAATTCTGGAATTCCGTAACGCATAAGTCCGCCGATTTTGGATGCTCGCTCGTATACGGCAACGGTATGACCTGCGCGTGTAAGTTGTTGAGCTGCTGCTAGCCCCGCGGGACCTGAGCCAATGACGGCAATCGTCTTTCCTGTTAAGCGGTCTGGCGCAAGTGGCACAACTTTTCCTGAGGCGAAAGCTTCTTCAATAGTACGAAGTTCAACTTGTTTGATAGTGACTGCATCGGCATTAATTGCAACGACGCACGCACTCTCGCATGGTGCAGGGCACAAACGACCAGTGAATTCAGGGAAATTATTTGTAGCGTGGAGTCGCGCAATTGCCTCTGTCTTATCCCCACGCCAGATGAGATCGTTCCACTCTGGAATGAGGTTACCTAGTGGGCAGCCTTGATGACAAAAAGGAATTCCACAATCCATGCAGCGCCCTGCTTGTTGTTGCAAGCTTTCGAACTCTTGGTCTTCATACACTTCTTTCCAATCACGAATACGCACATCAACTGGCCGACGTGTTGGCAAAGAGCGCGGTGTAGTCAGGAATCCCTTTGGATCAGACATGAGCCACCTCCATAACATAGGTATCTTCAGGCAATCCTTCTTGCAAGGCTCGCTTCATGGCCTCAAGTACGCGTGCGTAATCACGTGGCATAACCATAGAAAAACGCACAATAGATACATCCCAGTCTTGCAACAGCTCAGCTGCAATCAAGGAGCCGGTCTCTTCATAGAAGCTCGTCACAAGGTCGTGAAGAATAGTTTTCTGATCTTCAGGGACTGCGACAATGTCTGCCATATCTGTATTTACTAACTCGTGATGTATATCTAACACAAAGGCCCGACCGCCAGACATGCCTGCGGCAAAATTTCGGCCGGTGGGTCCTAGTACAACGACGGATCCACCAGTCATGTATTCACATCCATGGTCACCAATGCCTTCAACCACGGCAACAGCGCCAGAATTGCGAACACAGAAACGCTCTCCAACAATTCCACGAATTAGGATCTGCCCCGATGTTGCTCCGTATCCGATTACATTTCCCGCAATAACATTTTCGTGGGAAGGAAATGTTGCATTCTCATCTGGTCGAAGAATGATTCGACCGCCGGATATGCCTTTACCTACATAATCATTGGAATCACCAAAGAGGCGAACTGTTAATCCTTGTGGAATAAATGCTCCTAAAGACTGACCTGCAGATCCATGGAAGGTCAAATTAATCGTGTCAGTCGGTAAGCCTGCACTGCCAAACTTGCGTGTGATTTCGGCTCCAAGCATTGTGGCTAACGTTCGGTTCACATTTCTTACAGGCAGCTCTATATCTACACGTTCGCCTCGAAGAAGAGCGGGTTGCGCTAATTCAATCAACTGGTTGTCGAGAGCTGCATCAAGTCCGTGATCTTGCCTAGTTGTGTTGTGGAATGCCCCAGTAACATTTGGTCGCACTAACAAGGGTGCAAGGTCTAAGCCACTTGCTTTCCAATGTGAAACAGCACTTCGTGTATCTAGTGCTTCAACATGTCCCACGGCTTCTTCAATTGAGCGATAGCCAATCTCGGCCAAGTATTCCCGGACTTCCTCGGCGATGTATTCAAAGAATGTTTCAACAAATTCTGGCTTTCCCGAGAATCGCTTCCGTAGTTCGGGGTTTTGCGTGGCCACTCCTACAGGACATGTATCAAGATGACATACACGCATCATGACACACCCTGAAACAACCAAAGGAGCAGTAGCAAATCCAAATTCTTCGGCTCCCAGCAGTGCAGCAATAACTACATCTCGTCCTGTTTTGAGTTGGCCATCAGTCTGTACAACTATTCGATCGCGCAAACCATTGAGCAGAAGCGTTTGTTGCGTTTCGGCCAGACCTAATTCCCATGGAGCTCCCGCATGTTTTAAGGAAGTGAGCGGTGATGCACCTGTACCGCCATCGTGGCCGGAGATGAGGACAACATCAGCGTGCGCTTTACTTACACCAGCTGCAACCGTACCCACTCCAACTTCGGCGACTAATTTCACGTGGATGCGGGCGTTCTTATTGGCGTTCTTAAGATCATGAATTAGTTGCGCTAAATCTTCAATGGAATAAATATCATGATGAGGTGGCGGCGAAATCAATCCAACACCTGGAGTTGAATATCGGACTTTTGCGATCCATGGATAAACCTTGTTACCAGGAAGTTGCCCGCCCTCCCCTGGCTTAGCACCTTGGGCAATTTTAATTTGAATATCATCCGCGTTAATTAAATATTCACTCGTTACACCAAAACGACCACTAGCTACCTGCTTTATAGATGAACGCTTCGAGTCTCCATTAGCCATTGGAAGGTAGCGCTCGGGATCTTCCCCGCCTTCTCCAGTATTGGATTTGCCCCCAAGGCGATTCATGGCAATCGCCATTGTTTCGTGCGCTTCCAAAGAAATTGAACCATATGACATCGCACCAGTTGAGAAGCGCTTAACAATGCTGGATACCGGTTCCACCTCGTCAATGGAAATTGATGGCCTTAAGCCTTCTTTAAAAGTGAAAAGTCCGCGCAAGGTCATAAGAGAAACACTTTGGTCATTAATACGGCGTGTGTACTTTTTGAAAATATCAAAGCGCTTATTTCGCGTTGAGTGCTGCAAAGCAAAAACGGTTTCAGGATCGAAAAGATGTGGCTCGCCATCTCTACGCCATTGATACTCGCCACCTATTGGTAAACGCTTCGTCCCAGGAATCTCTCCGCCTGGTGGGTATGCAATGTGATGTCGAGCAATGGTCTCTTGCGCAATGACATCTAAATCAATGCCTCCAAGACGAGATGTTGTGCCTGTGAAATATTCATTGATGAGCTCATGTGAGAGACCGATCGCCTCAAAGACTTGCGCACCGGTATACGAAGCAATTGTTGAAATACCCATTTTGGACATAACTTTAAGAACACCCTTGCCCAAGGATTTAATAAGGTTACGAACCGCCTTTTCAGGCGTGATGCCAGTAATAACTCCTTGCAGCACCAAGTCTTCTGCGCTCTCCATAGCTAAGTAAGGATTAACAGCTGCCGCTCCGTATCCAATCAACAGCGCAACATGATGGACTTCGCGAACATCTCCTGCCTCAACTATCAGACCAACTTTCGTCCGAGTCTTTTCGCGAATGAGGTGATGATGCACTGCAGAGGTAAGTAACAATGATGGGATTGGCGCATTATCTGCATCTCCATCACGGTCGGAAAGAACTATTAATCGTGCGCCTTCTTCAATGGCTTGGGAAACTTCAGAACGTATCTCGGCCAAACGAGTACGGAGCCCTTCTCCATCCTTGGAAACCGAGAAAAGACCTCGAACTATATGAGCGCCGAAACCTGGATGATCCCCATCGGCATTAACGTGAATTATTTTCGCGAGTTCGTCATTATCGATAACTGGAAAGTCCAGTTCAATCTGACGGCACGAAGCAGGCCCAGGGTCGAGAAGATTATGTTCTGGTCCAATCGAGCCCGCAAGTGATGTCACCAACTCTTCACGGATTGCATCAAGTGGTGGGTTGGTTACTTGCGCAAAGAGTTGTGAAAAATAATCAAAGAGTAATCTTGGGCGGTTGGAAAGTGCTGCGATTGGAGAGTCAGTGCCCATAGAACCAAGTGGCTCTGCTCCATTTTTTGCCATAGGCGTTAGAAGAATCCTCAGTTCTTCTTCGGTGTATCCAAATGCACGCTGGCGACGGATTACAGATGAGTGAGGGTAAACAATGTGCTCACGTGAAGGTAAATCCACAAGTTTCACTTTTCCGGCATGAATCCATTCACCAAAGGGTGCCGAATCGGCAAGCTGATCCTTAATTTCTTCATCTTCAATAATTCGGCCTTCTTGAATATCTACGAGAAACATCTTTCCAGGCTGTAGCCGACCTTTCCGAACTATTTGCTCGACAGGGATATCCAAGACGCCAACTTCGCTCGCCAACACAACCATTCCATCCTTTGTTACCCAGTATCGGGATGGACGTAATCCATTGCGATCAAGAACAGCGCCTACTTGAAGACCATCAGTGAAGGTCACACATGCCGGGCCGTCCCAAGGTTCCATTAAAGAAGAATGGAAAGAATAGAAATCGCGACTTTTTTCACTCATTGATGTGTGGTTTTCCCAGGCTTCTGGAATCATCATGAGGATCGAATGTGCAAGTGATCGACCACCTAAATACAGTAATTCAAGGACCTGGTCGAAGGATGCCGAGTCGCTGCCTTCGACATCAACAATCGGGAATAGACGTGAGAGATCACCAGGAATCAAATCACTTTCCAGAAGAGCTTCGCGCGCCCTCATCCAATTGCGATTTCCTTTTACAGTGTTGATTTCACCATTATGAGCAATAAAACGATATGGATGGGCAAGAGGCCACGATGGAAAAGTATTTGTTGAAAAGCGAGAATGCACTAGCGCTAATGGAGAAATGACTCTCTCATCGGAAAGATCCGGAAAAAATTCCTCGAGCTGACCAGTTGTGAGCATTCCCTTATAAACAATTGTTTTCGACGAGAGTGACGGAAAATAGATTGAGAGAGAATGTTCAGCGCGCTTGCGTAAGCAATAAGCAAGTCTGTCTAGCTCGATTCCGCTCTCGCCATTCTTTCCAGAAAGAAAAAGCTGCTGGAATTTTGGCATAACCGAAAGCGCGCTTTTACCAAGGCTTGAAGGATTAGTTGGTAACTCTCGCCACCCTAAAACAATTAGCCCTTCCTCTTCTGAAAGCTTCTGTATAGCAGGTCGCAAATCTTCGTTCTCACTAATGAATACATTTCCTGCAACATACTTACCGTTTTGAGGTAACTCAAAAGGAAGAACTTCACGGAAGAAGAGATCCGGAATGCAAATAAGAATTCCTGCTCCATCGCCGCTATCTGGCTCGGCTCCCGATGCTCCGCGATGTTCCAAATTGCGCAACGCGGTAAGTGCTTTTTCAACTATCTCGTGCGTTGCAACTTTGTTAAGAGTCGCAACCATTGCAACGCCGCACGCATCATGTTCGTAGGCAGGATCGTAGAGACCTTGAGCAGGCGGAAAATCCGATAGGCCTGACATATGTGGCGCTCCTGTTGTCCGATGAAGTTGCGGGACAACAATGGCCCTTGAAGATTCTTGCCTAGAAAATTGTTAGGTCAATTACTAGGTGATTAGGGTAGCAAGAGTGCCACCAGATGACTAACTCTTAGATGCCGCTCATATGTACGAGGGAGCCGATACCTGCCGTAATCGCCATACCCAAGGCGCCACCAATAACTACGCGCAAGGTTGGGTTGAACAGTGGAGCGCCCGAGCTCTTTGCGCTTATTGCCCCTGTGACAACTAATCCAACCATGGCGAAAGTTACGATACTCCAGGCCTTAGCTCCAGGTGTTGGGGCAAATGCACCAGCAAAAGGAATTAGTCCTCCGATAATAAAACTTGTAGCCGAGGCAACTGATGCTTGAATCGGGCGCGCCTTCGAGTGCGGATGTTGGCCTAATTCATCACGAAGGTGAGCCGCAAGCGGATCCTTCTCGTGCATTGCTACTGCAACTTGATGAGCCAACTCTTGAGTCAATCCCCGATCAATGTAGATGTGTTCGAGTTCGAGCAACTCAGCTTCTGGCGCAGCAGCTAAATGCTCAATTTCCAAAAGGCGATCAGACTCTTCAATATCATTTTGAGAACGCACTGAAACATATTCACCCACGGCCATCGACATAGCGCCAGCAACGATGCCTGCAATTCCAACGGTTACAAGAAACTTCGGCGCACTTGCCGCCGCAACACCAATCATGAGGCATGCAGTTGAAACGAGGCCGTCGTTAGCGCCAAGCACTGCGGCGCGTAGCCAACCTGCTCGATGTGTCCGATGTTCTAGATTCCTCTGGTAAACCTCTTCGAGAGCCTGACGAGAGTGTGGTGACATGCCTAAAGGTTACCCGATTCTTCGGGAGAACTCCTACGTCCCGCTTTGATGAAAAGTGTCACAGCCGCGCCTGCAATGAGAAGACTCATCCACGCATTTACTCGCAGACCAGCAAAGGTATGAGCAGAATCGATACGCAACATTTCGAAGAAGAATCTGCCTAAGCAATATCCGCCGATATAGAAAATAAAGCCCTGCCCTGGCTTGAAAGATTTTTCTAGCCTCATCAATAGCGCTGCCATCAGAATGCACCACAGTGATTCATAGAGAAAAGTCGGGTGGAAGGTCGAAAATTGTTCGTAACCAGCCGGGCGCAGTGAAGGCGGAATTTCTAATCCCCATGGCAATGTCGTTGGTTTGCCAAATAATTCGCCGTTAAACCAATTCCCAAATCGGCCGATAGCCTGAGCAAAGAGCACGCCTGGTGCAAGAGCATCTGCAAAGAGCGCGAATGAACGAACGCCAGTTTTGCCAGATTTATTGAGTTGATTGAACTTCCAGAAAGCGACATATGTGCCTAGTGCGATTGCACCCCAGATACCCAGTCCACCGTTCCAAATTTTGAATGCATCTAGAGGGTGACTATGGCTGCCAAAGTAAGCATCTGGTGAGGTAACGAGATGATACAAACGGCCGCCAATAATCCCTGCCGGGACAGCAAAAATTGCAACATCTGCAACAACATTGTGAGCGCCACCAAATCTACGAAATCTTTTGTCGCCTAACCAAATAGCGATAACAATTCCGGCGATAATGCAGAGGGCATAAAAATGAATAGTAAAGGGCCCTATCCCCACCAAAGATTTACTTGGTGTGGGGATAAAGAATTGCATTAAGTATCTCTACTTGCCTTCGACAGCTTTAGCGAATGCAATGGGATCAAAATACTGCGTATTTCGATCGATTACTTTCCCATTTACATAAACGGTGGGAGTGGAATCAATCTTTTTATTCTCCCCATCTTTTGCAACGTTTCCAACCCACGCAGCATATTTTCCACCAGAGATACATGACTTGAAGGTCGACGACGTTATACCTGAATCTGAACCTGATGCGATGAGACGCTCATTTGACCAGAGCCCTGAGTTCTCAGTAGCTGACTGATTGGCATAAAGGTAAGAGTGATACTGCAAGAATTTACTCTCATCAGCTGAGCAAGCAGCAGCATTTGCGGCAAGAATCGATTCTGGCCCGATAAATGAAAGAATATGAAAGACAACTTTTGCGCGCTTTTCGGAGATTAATGTCTGTATGTACGCCCCGTTGGTAGCTTCAAATCGAGCACATATTGGGCATTGAAAATCTTCCCACAAATCAACAACTGGTTTGTTCTTTAGGTCAGCATTAAAAACTATTCCATAACCATCGGCTTTAGATACGCTCGAAGGAATTGCAGCGTTCCCAATTGATTTATTACCAAGCACAGAGAATGCAACACCAACAGCAACAACTAGTACAACCATCCCGATCACAATATTTCTTGTGATTTTATCTCCGCCAGGTTGTTGCGCCACTTGTAATCCTCTTTCTTTGGTGAGTTGGGTTTCTCAGAAATTCAAGGCTTAGATTAGCGCACTACCTGCCTTCTCTAACCCCTGCAGCCAAATCTTGCGCAAGATTCTTTACCTCACGCAAGGCGGAATTCTCATCTTTAGCCTCGAGAATAATCTTAATGAAAGCCGAACCCACAATAACTCCATCGGCAAAGCCTGCGACATCACGCGCCTGCTCTCGGGTGGAAACACCTAGGCCAACGGCAATGGGCATTGACGTTGTTGCTCGTATTCGAGTTACTAAGTCATGTGCTCCAGAAGAAATCGTTGAGCGAGCACCTGTGACCCCCATGAGTGAAGCTGCGTAAACAAATCCAGAACATTGTGCAGTCACTTGCGCTAAACGCTCACCCTTAGTGCTTGGTGCAACAACATAAATAGTGTTCACTCCGAATGCATTTGTAGCTGCCTTCCATTGGGCAGATTCTTCAATTGTGAGATCGGGGGTCACAACACCCGATCCTCCATTGTTAGCCATCTCTCGCGCGAAGGCCTCGACCCCATACTTCTCGATGGGATTCCAGTACGTCATGACAACAGTGGCAAGTCCGGCATCGTGGGCATATTTAACAGTCTCAAAAACTTCCGACGAACCCGTACCAGCTTCAAGCGCAATACCGGCAGCCTCTTGAATCGTCGGTCCATCCATCACTGGATCGCTATATGGAAAGCCGATTTCCAGGGCATCTACCCCTGATTGAGCCAATACTTCAATAACTCGTTTGCATCCTTCAATTGAAGGAAATCCTGCCGGGATATATGCAATGAGGGCGGCACGATTTTCTAATCGAGTCTTAACGAAAACCTCTTCGAGTGGAGTGCTCATTTATAGAGGGATTCCGAAATAATGTGCTGCGGTTTCAACATCTTTATCTCCGCGACCTGAAAGGTTTATTAGAAGAACTGCTTCTGGGCCTAACTCCTTACCTACAATCATTGCACCCGCTAACGCGTGAGCAGATTCAATCGCAGGAATTATTCCTTCAGTCTTAGAGAGAAGGTCAAAGGCTTCCATTGCTTGTTTATCTGTGATCGCACGGTATTCAGCACGCCCTATGTCGTGCAAATATGCATGTTCTGGGCCAACCCCTGGATAATCTAATCCTGCAGAAATTGAATGTGACTCAACTGTTTGCCCATTCGCATCTTGCAAAACATATGAGCGAGTTCCGTGAAGTACTCCAGGTGATCCTCCGGTAATAGTTGCAGCATGACGACCTGTCTCAACTCCATCGCCTCCTGCTTCAAAACCAATCAATCGTACGTTGGCGTCTGGAATGAATTCGTGGAAAATTCCGATTGCGTTAGAGCCCCCTCCAATGCAAGCTAAAACGGCATCTGGCAAACGGCCAATCAATTCCAAAACTTGTGCGCGTGCTTCTTCGCCAATTATTTTATGGAAATCTCGCACCATGGTTGGGAATGGATGAGGTCCAGCAACAGTTCCTAAAATGTAATGCGTTGAATCAACATTGGTGACCCAATCGCGCATGGCTTCGTTGATGGCATCTTTGAGGGTTCGAGATCCTGCAGTAACTGGAATTACCTCTGCACCAAGAATCTTCATTCGAGCAACATTGAGAGATTGACGTCGAGTATCTTCCTCGCCCATATACACAACACACTCAAGTCCAAAGAGAGCGGCAGCAGTTGCAGCGGCAACGCCGTGCTGACCTGCACCAGTTTCTGCAATAACTCTTTTCTTGCCCATTCGCTTTGTGAGAAGCGCTTGACCTAGAACGTTATTAATTTTGTGGCTTCCTGTGTGATTGAGGTCTTCTCGTTTCAGGAGGATTCGTGCCCCGCCAGCATGTTGTGAAAAACGAAGCGCTTCGGTAATGATGCTAGGACGTCCTGTATATGTTGCATGTAAGTGAGAAAGTTCTGCCTGAAAAACTGGATCAACCATTGCCGACTGATGGGCAGCATCAAGTTCTTCCAGCGCGCCAATAAGGGCTTCTGGGACAAAGCGTCCACCGTAGGGTCCGAAATGGCCAATAGGGGCAGGAAGCTCGCTCGTATTTTGTGTAGATGTCATAGGAGGCAAACTCTACCCTCGTCCCAAAAGAGTGCGCAGCGTCAAATCTGGATCCGAACCACGAACCAGGGCCTCGCCCACCAAGAGAGCACGTGCTCCGTGTTCTTGAGCAAAAAGCGCGTCCGCACGGGTGCTAATTCCGGATTCGGCAACGGCTATAACATTCTTGGGGATCATCGGGAGCAAAGAAGCAAATACCTGCGGGTCAACTTCAAGAGTTTTAAGATTTCGAGAATTCACTCCGACAATGGAAGGTGATATCTCCAGGGCGCGGATCATTTCATCTTCTGTGTGTACTTCGACCAGGGCCTGCATGCCCAATTCCTTTGCCAGTGCTGCAAAGTCATGTAGTTGTTGAGAAGAAAGCGCAGCCACTATAAGCAAGACCAAATCTGCACCATGGGCTCGTGCTTCATAGAATTGATATTCATCCACCATAAAATCTTTACGAAGCACCGGGATCCTTATGCTCTCTCGCACCGCATCTAAGTCATCAAGGGAGCCGCCAAAGCGACGACGTTCTGTGAGGACACTGACAACACTCGCGCCCGCGCTTTCATACACTTTAGCTAACGCTGCAGGATCGGCAATTGTTGCAAGTGCTCCTTTGCTGGGAGATGAACGTTTTACCTCAGCGATAATTGATAATCCATCCGAGTTAAAAGCGTTTATGACATCTTTAGCAGGAGATGCAGATTCCACCATCTCGTGAATCTGCGCCAAACTAAGTCGATTGCGGTCTAGGTCTTCGCGCACTCCCGCAATAATTTCATCAAGGACGCTCACGAGTTTGTGTCATTACTTTCAGAAGGATCTATCCCCTGATCGAGGGCGAGCCATGGTGTCGCCTGTCGTGGTTTTCTTTCATAGCGAGAAGGTAATCTGGAAATTCGTCGAACCCCTAGAACGGCTAAGACAATTAAGGCGACAGAGATGCTTAAAAAGAGCACCATTACAAGGTTCGCAAACTATTGGCCGCGGATATTGCACCTAGAACTGCAGCTGCTTTGTTGATGCATTCTTGATTTTCAGATGCTGGATCAGAATCAGCAACAATCCCTGCGCCTGCTTGAACGTGTGCTCTCTTTTCAAAAAGAACTGCCGTTCGAATGGCAATGCATGTATCTATATTTCCAGTGAAATCAATATATCCGACTGCTCCCCCATAGATTCCGCGACGGGTCGGTTCAAGTGTTTCTATGATTTCCATCGCACGAGGTTTCGGCGCTCCAGATAAAGTGCCTGCCGGAAATACTGAGAAAAGTGCGTCAACCGGAGTTGATGTAGATGCAAGTGTTCCGGTTACGGTGGAAACAATATGCATGACGTGTGAATAACGTTCGATATGCATGAATTCAACAACTTCTACAGTTCCCGGAGCGCACACCCGACCCAAGTCGTTTCGTCCTAAGTCAACCAGCATCAAATGCTCGGCTCGTTCCTTAGGATCAGCAAGAAGTTCTTGTCCTAGACGTTGATCCTCTTCAGGCGAATCTGACCTCTTCCTCGTGCCCGCAATCGGATGAATAAGAACTTCTCGGTCAGTCACTTTAACAAGTGCTTCAGGACTAGATCCCACCACATCGATTCCATCATTCAATCGCAACATAAACATGTAAGGGCTCGGATTGTGAAGCCTGAGCATTCGATAGACATCTAAGGCATCGGCTGAGCAATCCATAGAAAAACGTTGTGAGAGGACAATTTGAAATGCTTCACCAGAAACAATTTCCTTCTTAGCCTGTAGAACGCCAGCGATGTAACTATCTTCGGAAAGATTCCTTTGGTATTCGGGAGTAGTTCTCTTATCCAACTGCGCGATATGTCCCGGAAGTGGAGAAAGCAAATCCTCTTGCATGCGATCCAAGCGCTGTTGGGCCGCATCAAATGCTTCGTCAACTCGTGAATCACTACCATCCCAATTGATTGCATTCGCAATTAAGGTGATTGTGCCTTCGCTGTGATCGAGCACAGCTAAGTCACTTGTTAACATAAATGTCAGATCAGGCAGTGGGAGATCCTTCACTGAGTGCTCAGGCAATTTCTCAAGTGATCGCACACACTCGTACCCCATGTAACCAACCAATCCTCCTGTTAGAGGCGGTAGACCAGGTATTTTTGGCGAACGAAGATGCTGAGCAGAAATTCTTAACGCATCCAGGGGTGGAATTCCAGTGGGCGCTCCTGCAGGTGCTGTACCTGTCCAAATTGCCTTACCGTCTAATTCAGTCAGAGTTGCTTGACTGTGTACGCCAATAAAGGAATAGCGCGACCACACTCCACCATGCTCTGCTGATTCAAGCAAAAAAGTTCCAGGTAGATTCTTTGCTAATTTACGATAAACGCCTAAAGGAGTTTCGCTATCGGCCAGCAGAGTTCGGAAAACTGGTATTACGTTGTAATCTTTCGCATACGTTCTGAACTCTTCTAATTTCATAGCGTCACCATCGGAATAGATTGATGAAAACACGTGCGGTTGCCAGTATGGCAAGCAGCGCCTTCTTGAATGACTGTAAGAATCAGAGCATCTCCATCGCAATCCAAAGAAATATTCATAACTTTTTGAGTGTGACCTGAAGTTGCTCCCTTAACCCACATTTCATTTCTGCTTCTGCTCCAATAAGTGGCTTGCCCCGTTGCGATAGTGAGAGCTAAAGCTTCTTGATTCATCCAAGCCAGCATGAGAACTTCACCCGTTACGTGATCTTGAGCGATAGCGGCGATAAGGTCAGTTGGGCTCTTGAGCAAGCGTGTAATCGATTCAGGAAGGATTGCGCGCTGATGCATGTGAGTATTCTGCCCTATCCGAGAGCGCTCTCGCGAATGCAATAACCCTGCTCAGATAGGTACGTTTTGATATCGCTAATCCTGTGCACCCCAAAATGAAAAACACTTGCTGCCAGAAGGGCATTCGCGCCCGCATCCAACGCGGCAGCAAAATCTTGCAGCGTTCCCGCTCCTCCGCTAGCGATGAGCGGAACCGATGAAACTGCACGAACCGCCGAAATCATCCCAATGTCATACCCGGCACGAGTGCCATCAGCATCCATTGAATTAAGCAGGATCTCACCAACGCCAAGTTCGCATGCTCTCTCAACCCATTCAATCGCATCTAGTCCAGCGCTTTCGCGGCCGCCGTGAGTTGTCACTTCGAACCCAGAGTTGGTACGAGCGCGTCGAGCATCCACTGATAAAACGAGAACTTGGGAACCAAAAGTTTCTGCAATTTCAGAGATCAAATCAGGTCGCTTAATAGCTGCAGTGTTAATTGAAATCTTATCCGCGCCGGCTCTTAACAGTTGATTCACGTCGTTAACACTTCGAATCCCGCCACCTACAGTTAAGGGAATGAAAACTTGGTCAGCAGTTTTGCGGACGACATCTAACGTTGTTTCGCGCCCAGAACTACTTGCAGAGATATCCAAAAAAGTTAATTCATCTGCACCCTCGGCTCCATAAAGTGCAGCCATTTCCACGGGATCACCAGCGTCTAAGAGGTTAGTAAAATTAACGCCTTTAACAACACGCCCATCTGTCACATCAAGGCAAGGGATTATCCGAACGCTCAAAGTCATAGTCGAGTAATTTCTAACGCCTGTGACAAAGTGAACGCACCGGCATAAAGGGCTTTACCGACAATTGCTCCTTCAACGCCAATACTTGTCAGGGCTGCAAGTGCTCGTATGTCATCTAAAGAGGAGATGCCACCGCTAGCAACTACTGGCGCCTTGGTAGCAGCGCACACTGACTTAAGTAGTTCCAAATTAGGACCTGTCAGCGTGCCATCTCGTGCAACGTCTGTAACTACATATCGAGCACATCCATCTTCATCAAGACGCAACAAAGTTTCAAATAGGTCGCCTCCATCTTTTGTCCATCCGCGAGCAGATAGCACATGACCTCTTACATCCAACCCAACAGCAATTCGGTCTCCATGCTTGGCTACCACATGCGCTGTCCATTCAGGATTTTCCAAAGCAGCGGTACCTAAATTGATGCGCGTACATCCTGTTGCCAGTGCACGGTTTAGCGATTCATCATCTCGAATTCCACCAGATAGCTCGACTTTAATATCAAGAGCTCCCACAACACGCGCAAGTAATTCCGAATTATTACCTCGACCAAATGCTGCATCTAAGTCAACTAAATGAAGCCACTCTGCGCCAGCACTTTGAAATTCGAGAGCAACGTCAAGTGGATCCCCATAAATAGTTTCTTTGGCTAACTCCCCTTGAACCAATCGAACCGCGCGGCCATCCTTCACATCTACAGCGGGCAATAATTCTAAGTATTTTATAGTCATAACGTATTCGCCCAATTCTTCATTAATACTAAGCCGGCAGCACCCGATTTCTCAGGGTGAAACTGGGTTGCGGTAAGTGCACCATCTTCAATAGCAGCTACAAACGTCTCTCCATACTCAGTCCAGGCAGTTCGAATTCCGACTGCCTTCTTGGCTGCAAAAGAATGCACAAAATAAAAAGATTCATTTTCAATTCCAGAGAAAAGCGGACTAAGCGCTTCTGGCCTCACGGTATTCCAACCCATGTGAGGAAGTATCTCTGCCTTGATCTTGCTCACTTCGCCATCCCATAAACCTACCCCGCGCGTAACGTGGTTGCCTTGGCCATTTGTTTCTGTGCCTTCACTAAATAGAATCTGCATACCAACACAGATACCTAATGTAGGTCGTTCGAGTAATTTCCTTTTTCGAATAATCTCATCACCACCTACGGCAAGTAATCCCGCCATACAAGCAGCAAATGCACCAACGCCAGGTACGACAAGGCCTTGCGCTTCAAGTGCCACTTTCGGGTCACTAGTTACGACTACTTCATTGCCTGTTGTTTCACATGCTCGTGCAGCAGAGCGTAAATTTCCTGAGCCGTAGTCAAGAATCGCTATCAAAGAGCGCCCTTGGTTGAAGGAATTCCTATTACACGTGAATCAAGTGCAACAGCATCATGCAACGCACGGGCAACCGCCTTAAATTGCGCCTCAAGCACATGGTGGGCATTTCTTCCCTCGAGTACTCGAACATGCAAAGCGATATGCGCTTCGGCCACAATGGACTCCCAGATGTGCTTGCCCAAAGTCGTGTCAAAAGTTCCAATAAGTTCGACAATCTCTGGTTGGCGATGAACTAGATACGGACGCCCAGAAAGATCAACTGCTGCCTGAACTAGGACTTCATCAAGTGGGACCATCGCATCGCCAAAACGACGAATGCCCGCTTTATCACCGAGTGCTTCTCGTAGTGCTTGCCCAAATGCTAAAGAAGTATCTTCGACTGTGTGATGAGAATCAACGTCGACGTCGCCTGTAGTTTTAACGAGAAGATCGAAGCCTGAATGCTTACCTAACTGCCCAAGCATGTGATCAAAGAATGGAACGCCTGTTGATACATCAATATTTCCGCTGCCATCAATATTGAGTTCTACCAAGACATGTGACTCTTTAGTTTCTCTTTCTACACGTGCTTTTCTCATTTACTTTCCTCCCAGTGAGTTGCGCAAAGCGCTGATAAATCTCTCGTTTTCGGCGTCATTGCCAATGGTCACTCTCAAGTACCCCGATAATCCCACATCTCGGATCAATACACCTGCATCGAGAAGGCTTTGCCAAACATCTTGAGGGTGATTAATGGAAAAAAGAAGAAAATTGGCGCTACTTGGAATCACTTCAAGGCCCATGGAGACCAACTGTGCGCGAACCCTCTCTCGTGATGCGATCAATGTCGCAACACTCGCAAGCGAAGATTCTTGATGTTCAAGTGCGACGATCCCAGCTGCCTGAGTCAAAGTACTGAGGTGATAAGGCAATCGAACCAAGAGCATTGCCTCAACAACATGTACGTGCGCCGCTAGATAGCCAAGTCTTACGCCAGCAAATGCGAATGCCTTACTCATGGTGCGAACGACGACGATATTAGGATGTGATGTCAGCAAAGTAAGCGCTGATTGTTCATCGGAGAACTCGGCATATGCTTCATCAACAATCAATAAACCTGAAACCTTTTCGCACACCTTCGCCAAAGCCAGAATATCCTCAATGGAAAGTGAAGTTCCAGTTGGGTTATTAGGGGTTGTAATAAATGTCATGCCTGGTTTGATGTCTAATATTTGCGAAACTGCAGATGAAAGATCAAGGGAGAAATCAGTATTGCGCTTTCCTGTATGCCATTGCGTTCCGGCAACGCGAGCAATCAACGGGTGCATCGAATAGGAAGGAGTGAATCCTAAAGTGCCTCGGCCACCAAAAGCTAAGAATAAAGATTGGATTATTTCATTGCTGCCATTAGCGGCCCACAGTTGATCAACGGTAAGCGTTGTTCCCGAAAGTTTATTGAGGAATTGCGCAAGAGATTCTCTGAGCTCATGTGCATCACGATCTGGGTAACGATTGAGAGTTTTTGCAACCTCTCCTATTCGAGCCGTCAATGCGTCGACCAAATCTTGTGATGGAGGGTATGGATTCTCGTTGGTATTGAGTTGGGCCAATGATGGCAGTTGTGGCGCGCCATAGGGAGAAAGACCAGCAAGGCTTTCTCGCAACGGTAACCACTGCGGCCAGCGTTGTTCGCTCACGTAAGGTTCTCGCTGCGCGCCGTCATGGCTTCACCATGAGCTGGTAAATCTTCAGAATTAGCCAGAGTTATCACAGTGGATGCAATCTCAAGAAATGCTGACTCTGAATATTCTATGAAATGTAAACCCTTGAGAAATGAAGCAACAGAAAGTCCACTGGAGTGACAAGCGCATCCACCTGTAGGCAGAACGTGATTAGAGCCTGCGGCGTAATCTCCTAGGGATACAGGAGAGAAGCGACCAATAAAGACTGCGCCAGCATTTCGAATCCTCTGTGCTACTTCTCGAGCATTCTGCGTGTGAATTTCTAAGTGCTCAGCCGCATAGGCATTAACTACATCCAAGCCTTGATCGATTGAATCAACGAGAACAATTGCCGATTGAATCCCAGAAAGCGCTTCGTGGATTCTTTCCGAATGCTTTGTTTTTGGGACTCGAGTTCGCAAATCTAATGTCACCTTTCGAGCAAGTTCCTCTGAAGTTGTAACAAGAATTGCCGCAGCGATGGTGTCATGCTCAGCCTGACTAATCATGTCGGCAGCAACATCGCTAGCAACCGCGGTCTCATCAGCAAGAATGGCAATCTCTGTCGGTCCGGCTTCGGAATCGATTCCGATTACTCCGCGCAAAGCGCGTTTTGCAGCAGCCACGTAAATATTTCCAGGACCCGTGACCATATCTGCTTTTTCGCAGACCTCTTTCATGCC